>Ga0075467_10000050_pt1 | contig 70712 bp, 76 predicted proteins | sample DEB08_DNA_9_FD_75067 | JGI IMG/M metagenome (GOLD analysis project Ga0075467, IMG submission 75067) | Aqueous microbial communities from the Delaware River and Bay under freshwater to marine salinity gradient to study organic matter... | ecosystem: Environmental > Aquatic > Marine > Coastal ... | reverse complement strand
ATGTGAGCGTTAACCGAATAAGTGACGAATTGAGTAGCAGGAGAGGAAATCATGCGCTATTCATATCAGCAAGGCCACAATTTGTTGCTGAGTGAGGTTAAATTAGGGCACGCACAAAATTCTTAGGCGACTGTTCTTGACAATACACAAGGTGAAAGTTGAGGCACCAATGACAAACAATTTTGGACATCCCGAGCCAAAGCAGGGTGTGCGAATAACTTGGCGGGGAATAGTTCTCATAATTATCGGCTTCTTACTGGCTCTCTTTGCGGTTCAGAATTTGGATACTGCTCAGGTTAGTTTTTTGGGCATGGATTTTGAAATTTTTGTCTGGGTAATCGTGACAGTGTCGTTTTTACTTGGCATGTTGCTTGGGGGAGCCGTGCGTGGCACCGCCCGCAAGTTGCGAAAACCGAAAATCCAAAATTAGAAACAACTCAAGCGTCGTAGGGGTCTACACCTAACAGAGTTTCGTCCTCGGGGGTGAGTTCTCTCACTGTTTCATCTAATTGGTCAAACTGTGGGTTTGCTTTGTCTTGATCCGATTCGTCATCAACGTATTCATTCGAATCGATGAAATGCATGGCGGCTACTTCGACACTGATGAGTGCTGGGGAGGTCACACCGCCAGCGTGCGCGGGGTCATCACTTGAGTCCTCAGCATCCTCACTTGCCAAGACGTACTCGGAGTCTTCGAGTGGGTAGGTCAGACCATCCAATGATCCTTCACCACCAAACTCTCCTGTGTCGCCGTAGAGACCGTTGCGAATCGCCTCCGCCTCCATAATCATCGTGAGTCGATCGGCTGCATCAGCGATATCACCTGGTTCGCTGGCGACGTTCCGTGTCGCTCGCAACACATTTACTGCATCGGATTCATTCGCATTCTTCGACATGTCACCAATGTACCTCGAAAAGTCGCACGAACGCCTGCCCAATTTCAATCGAGGGCTGGCAGGCAAATCCCTTGTTAACATGCCAGACTAGGACAATGACTGCCATGCTCGACGATGTTGCCACGCTGAATCTGCTCAACGAATTAGAACCTATTGTTGAGCGGGAACTCAACCGTCACATTGCGATAGCCAAGGAATGGTTCCCGCATGATTACATCCCTTGGGATGAAGCTCGCAACTTCGCCCATCTCGGTGGTGCGAATTGGACGCCCGAAGAAAGGCGGTTCAGTGAGGCCGCACGAACAAGCCTGATTATTAACCTACTCACCGAAGACAATTTGCCCAGTTACCATCATGAAATTGCAACTATTTTTGGTCGTGACGGAGCCTGGGGTGAGTGGGTTGGTCGCTGGACGGCGGAAGAGGGTCGACACGGAACAGCTATCCGCGATTATCTGGTTGTTACGCGTGCAGTCGATCCAGTAGAGCTTGAAAGAGCCCGCATGGTCCACATGCAGGAGGGCTTCCAGGCCATTCATCCGGGGATATTGGCTGGCCTGTCCTATGTGTCTTTCCAAGAGCTCGCAACGCGTGTTTCACACAGAAATACCGGTGCGGCGACGGGGGACCCCATTGGTGAGGCACTTTTGCAACGCATCGCTCTCGATGAAAATTTGCATATGATTTTTTATCGAAACCTTCTCGATGCTGCGCTGGAGTTGCAGCCTGATGCAACTATGACTGCGATTCTGGCCAGCGTGAGGGATTTTGCAATGCCAGGCAACGGTATTGAAGGCTTCCAGCGGAAGGCGGTGGAAATCGCTGTTGCTGGGATTTATGACTTAAAGCAACACCGCGACGAAGTCATCATGCCTGTATTACGCAAATGGAAAATTTTCGAGCGTAATGACTTCGGTGCCGAAGGAAATGCCGCTCGAGATCAATTGGCGGAGCTACTCGCCGATATGGATGTCAATGTCAGCAGATTTGAGGAGCGACGTGAAGCCCTCCGAATGCGATTTGCCACTAGAGACTAATCAACAATCAGCGATAAGCCGTGGGGAAGCCCTAATGGCTTGGGAACGGCATGTGGATGCTGCTCTTCACGACGACGACAAAAACGCACTTCGGAGTTTGTTCGGAGAACTTTCGACCCTTGTTCCATCCGAAAAAGTCAGTACCGAATGGTTAAGTGTTATGTCCGGCTGGGATGCACGAGCGAAGACGGGTTAAGAAAATAGTTCCATCATGCAGTCTCTATTCGGGTAGCCCGGTGACTGCAATAGTTGTCTCACCGTCTGTTTCTCCCACGACTACCGAGACGAACATCCCCATGGCGGAGTAGTCACGCATGATCGCGCCATCTAAATTCGTTTCCTGATTGAGTGCATACCCTGCAGAGATCATCAATTGACCGTAGTCGTCCGCCACCTCTTTAGCCGATCCGTCCATGACCCACATTCCATAAGCTGTGCCATCGGTCTGAACCGTTGCCATAACTAATGATCCAGAATCGGGTATTGGGAGCGGCCAGTTTGCAGGCAAAGCAACATCTGTTCCAGCAACTATCTCGTTCCCTTGTTCATCCGTGATTCTGACGTTGCCCTCTTCAATGTCCACATCACCGCCTATGGCGTTTTCAGCGATTTGTTCAGCAGCGAGTTCGGCGCTGTCACTGCAAGCGACCAATGCGGGTATGAAAATTATGGTGAGAGCGGCAGCAGCCGCGATCGAGCGTTGACGAATTTTCATTGGTCCCCTTACGTAGATGTCGCTAACGCTAGGTGACTACTGAGGATTAATTCAGGCTGTGGGATTGCATCTGACCGGTCATGAATGACCATAATCAGGCGTATCGATTAAAAGTTACGAGACGACTTGTTTTCTAACGTGCAATTCAGAGTCTGTGTCCGAGGGGGGACTTGAACCCCCATACCCTTTCGGGCACTAGCACCTCAAGCTAGCGCGTCTACCTATTCCGCCACCCGGACTGGGTGCCGCTTGCGCGGCAAAGCGTAACTATACAGAGGCCCTTTTTTCCAGTGAATCCGGATTGAATCGAGTAGAGATATCGGTCTGGCCGATGCCGAAACCTGCCGAATGTGTGGCTCAAGTTGCATGTCTCCACCTCGACGGACATTAAGGTGGCATGATCAACGTATGAGTCAGGGATCGGAAGAATTCGTACTGAGTGCAGGGTCAAAATCTGCAATGGAAACAGATGTAGTCACTCTTACCCAAGAATTAATCAGAATTGACTCAAGTAACTGGGGTGATTCGCCTGAAACAAAGGGTGAGGCCGAGGTCGCCGAGTATTGCGCCCAGCGACTGCGCGAAGTCGGTTATGACCCACAGGTTTATACAACGACATCTGATTCACGCAGGGGAGTGCACCTAAGAATTCCTGGGACCGATTCAAGTGCTGATGCCCTCGTTGTGCATGGGCACCTAGACGTGGTGCCCGCTATCGCCAACGACTGGACGCACCCGCCTTTCGGAGGGGAAATCCACGACGGATTCATTTGGGGTCGCGGCGCAGTAGATATGAAAGATATGGACGCCATGATTCTTGCGGTGTTGCGTCATTGGGCTAGAAAAGGTGTCAGGCCACGGCGCGATTTGATTATTGTGTTTTTTCCTGACGAAGAAGCAGGCATGCATCACGGCTCCTCCTGGGTCGTTGCGAACCGTCCCGAGTTCTTTGAAGGAGCCACGGAGGCAATTGGTGAAGTCGGTGGTTTCTCCATCTCAGTTCGCGACGACCTGCGTTTGTATCCGATTCAGACAGCAGAAAAAGGTATCCGCTGGCTTCGACTGCGGGCAGCGGCGCGCGCAGGCCACGGCTCGATGATCCACACGGATAACGCGGTGACCGAGTTAGCGCGAGTCGTAACGCGAATTGGTGAACACAGGTGGCCTGTTCGCCGCACACGAACGGTGGACGCATTTCTCGCTGAACTCAGTGACGCCTATGGGGTTGAGATTGACGGAAGGGATACCGATGAGCTGGTGTCGAAGTTGGGAACACTAGGACTATTGGTCGGTGCAACGCTGCAAAACACTGCGAATCCGACCATGCTCAGCGCTGGGTACAAAGTAAATGTAATTCCCTCTGAAGCTACCGCCTATATTGATGGTCGTGTACTGCCAGGGTTCGAAGGGGAATTTGACGAAACAATTCGTGACCTTGTCGGAGAGCACATTAACGTCGAGTCAGTAAGTTCTGACATTGCGATTGAATCCGCTTTTGACACAGCAACTTTTGATTTGATGGCCAGTGTCTTGAGGCATGAGGATCCGGGTGCACGTGCTGTTCCCTACATGATTTCGGGTGGAACAGATGCTAAGGCACTGAGTAAAATCGAAATAGATTGCTACGGATTCTCCCCATTGCGTATGCCACCTGACCTCGACTACTGGAGACTTTTTCACGGCGTTGACGAGCGAGTGCCAGTAGACGGTTTGCATTTCGGGGTTCGCACCCTGGATCGATTCCTACGTTCAGTTTAATTCGATTTTGCGAAAAATTGAGATTAGTTAAAGAGCACTGGATACCCGATAGACCTTTCGACGGAGCCGTACCTTTTTTCGACCATCCCGGAAGATCCTCGTTTGATCCAATTCCCACCGTCCCCGTTCAGCCTTAAATGTGAGTAGCTGACGAGTTTCTTCTCGGTCACTATCTCGAGAGAAGCAAATTTCGCGAAACTCCCAGACCGGTTCGACGCGGGTCGATGGCTTCATCGGCGTTGCGCCCAACCTGCTTCGGGGTAGCCCATGTGCGGATCCGAAACGTCGTTGAGTGCCGAAGTTATTTCTTCAGGGAGTTCAAGTTCCTCAGAACCCAATGCCATGAGCAACTGTGCATTTGTTCGAGCACCCAGAATAGGAGCGATAACTCCGGGGCGGTCACGCAACCAGGCAAGTGCAACTTCTGCAGGACTGGCATCCAGACCCTGAGCAGCGGTTGTGAGTGCATCGACAATTCTCTTGGCTCGTTCGTCTGAATAGACATTGACAAAAGCACTGGTATCAGCGGATGCACCACGAGAGTCGATAGGAATTGAATGGCGGTACTTACCCGTGAGGACGCCCCTGCCTAGGGGAGACCAAGGCAGTATTCCGATTCCGAGTGACTTGGCAGCAGGAACAATTTCTCGTTCGACACCCCGCTCAAGGAGTGAATACTCCATTTGGGTCGTGATCAAGGGCACCGAGTTCGACTTACCTTGTTGAATTGTGCAGGCCCTTGCCGTTTGCCAACCGCAATAGTTTGAAACTCCTGCATAGCGAACCTTGCCTGAGGCAATGGCTGAGTCGATCGCGGAGAGTGTTTCCTCAATGGGCGTATGTGAATCCCATGCATGCATTTGCCACAGGTCAATGTGTTCAACATCGAGGCGTTTAAGGCTGCGGTCGAGTGCCTCTAGGAGGTGTCTGCGGCTGGCATCGAACCTACGCTCCGTATTTGGTAGCGAGACCGCCTTTGTTGCTAAAACAATTGCTTCGCGACATTCAAACTCCTGAATGAGGGTTCCTAGCATTTCTTCGCTGACACCCTCGCCGTACACGTCCGCCGTGTCAATGAGGGTTCCACCTGCGTCGAGGAAGGCTGCCAATTGGTCACGGGCGTCGTATTCATCCGTTGTCCTGCCCCAGGTCATCGTGCCCAGCGCTAAACGCCCAACTCGAATACCCGAATTACCCAACGGCCGTTGCTGCATGGCACAACCGTAGACCCATGGGTCCCCAAAAGTTTGCATTGCAGGCCGTAGGCTGCCCCCATGAAACTCTCAGTCAACCTTGGATATTGGGGCGCAGGAAACGATGCAGATAATCTGGAGGTAGCCAGGGAGGCTGACCGCCTGGGCTATTCGTGTGTGTGGGCCGCTGAGGCATATGGCTCCGATGCAGCCACTGTCCTCACGTGGATTGCTGCGCAGACCACGCAAATCGATGTTGGTAGTGCCATTTTTCAGATTCCTGGACGGACGCCAGCAAATACCGCGATGACCGCCGCGACCTTGGACACGCTTTCTGGGGGTCGTTTTCGACTTGGACTCGGGGTTTCGGGACCACAAGTCTCTGAAGGTTGGCACGGTGTCCGATTCACAAAGCCACTCCAACGCACACGGGAATACGTTGACATTGTGCGGATGGCGCTCTCACGCCAACGAGTTCAGTACGACGGTGAATTTTTCACTTTGCCACTGCCTGACGGCCCCGGCAAGGCACTTACCCTCACGGTTCACCCGGTAAGGGAGAACATCCCCATTTACTTGGCGTCCATTGGTCCCAAGAATCTCGAACTTACGGGTGAGATCGCGGATGGTTGGTTGGCTATTTTTTATTCCCCCGAGCATGCGGCTGAACTCATGAAACCACTCATCGCTGGTCGCGAAAAGTCAGGCAAAACAATGGAAGGCTTTGACGTTGTTCCAACAGTTCCCGTTGTTCCTGGTGCAAGTGTTGAAGATTGTGCGAACTTCGTGCGTCCCTATGCGGCCCTATATATCGGGGGAATGGGTGCGCGAGATAAGAACTTTTACAACCAGTTAGCCACTCGCATGGGCTATGAAGAGGCAGCAATCGAAATTCAAGACCGCTACATGTCGAAGGACTACGCGGGCGCGGCAGCTGCGGTACCAATTGAATTCATTGACGCAACCTCACTTATTGGACCACCAGAGCGAATTGCCAAGCGCCTTCCCGCCTATGCAGAAGCTGGAGTCACAAACTTGAGCGTTGCATCGTTTGCTGGGACATTGGCTGAGCGCGTAGGAACTTTGCACGTGATGAAGCAAGCACTTAAGAGTTCCGGTTTGGGTGACCTGGATGCGAACTTTAACGATTAATGGAGATGTCGTGGTTTGAAGCAATCGTATTGGGAGTAATTCAAGGTCTAACAGAATTCCTACCCATCTCCTCGTCAGCGCACCTATTTATTTTTAGTCAGTTTTTTGGCTGGTCAGATCCCGGAGCAGCCTTCACCGCGGTGAGTCAGATCGGCACCGAACTTGCCGTCATCTTGTATTTTTGGCGGGATATTAAGCGCATCGTGTCAACGTGGTTTCGTTCGTTAGGTAACCCCGCACTGCGAAAAGAGCTTGATGCTCGCATGGGTTGGTACGTGATCGTAGGGACAATCCCGGTAGCTGTACTTGGTTTTACATTCTCAAGTCAGATTGAGACCACCGCCAGAAATCTGTACCTAGTAGCCACGATGTTGATTGTTTTCGGAATCATCTTGGGTCTTGCAGACCGTTACGGTCGCAAGATCAAATCAATTGATCGCCTGAAATTCCCCGAAGCACTGGCCTTTGGTTTTGGTCAAGCGCTTGCGTTAATACCAGGAGTTTCACGTTCGGGTGCAACGATCACTACGGGTTTGGCATTGGGTTATGACCGTGTTGCGGCAACGCGATACGCGTTCTTACTGGCTATTCCAGCGGTCATGGGTTCTGGTCTCTTTGAGGCTACAAAAATCTCCGAGCAACAAAATACGGAGTGGGGACAAACTATTGTTGCGACTATAATTGCATTTTTCGTTGGGCTTGGTGTGATCACCTGGTTATTGCGTTGGCTAACCACGCGTACATACACCCCATTTGTTATTTACCGAATTGTTCTCGGAGTTGTGGTCCTCGTGTTACTTTCAACGGGTACCCTTTCTTCAGGTAGTTAAAGCCAACCGCTTTTTTTAAACCCGCGAAACAGTAAACCGCAAGTTACTGCCATAAAAATTAAAACAATTGGATAGCCAAAGTCGGATTTTAGTTCCGGCATGTTTTCGAAATTCATTCCAAAGATTCCCGCAGTCAATGTAGGTACAGCAGCAATAGCCACCCACGCTGAGATTTTGCGCATGTCTGTATTTTGGTTCAAATCCTGGAGAGCGGTTGATGCCATCAGCATTGTGAGTAACGCATTATCGGTACTCTCAACGATGTCATCAACTCGGAGAATATGTGCACCAATATCAGCGAAAAATGGTTCCAGTTGTTTTGGAATAGATTCATCCGTCTCATTGGCAAATTTCTCGGCGGCGTTGACCAAGGGTGACACGGATTGACTCACTGCGATGTTTTCGCGTTTTAATTGATAGATATTTTTCGTTGTTTGTACCGTAGGTTTCATTGAAAAAACATCTTGCTCAATAACGCGCATATCTTCATGGACTTCTTCGGCAACCGCAAGATAGGAGTCAACTGTGATATCCATGACTGCATATAGGACAGCTAATGGACCATGAATTCGGAGCCGCTCACTATGGGACATTCGCTCACGCACATTTGCGAGGTCACCCGCGGAACCGAACCGGACAGTTATCGCGAACCACTCACCAACAAACACCGAGGTTTGTCCGGTAGTCACTTCCCTGCTATTCGCGTCGTAGGACAATGTCTTTAGCAGTGCAAATCCTTCACCTTCACTGAGGTCGAATTTGGCTCGTTGCGCCACATTGGCGGCGTCTTCAACGTCGAGTGGTTCTAGGCTGAAAAGTTCGGTCACCAGGCGAAGTTCGGATTGAGTGGGGGTGACTAGGTCCACCCAGACAAATGACCCCGGTTCTGCCTTAACGTGTGAGATGAGTTGAGTGATGGCGGCTCGAGCATCATGTGCTGCGGTGTCATCATTACTGGTTATATGAATTGGCTCCTTGTGTTGATGCTCAGATTGGCCATCAGCTGAATAACGTCCCATGCCTCGAATCATGTGAACATTGTGTCAGTCAAGGGGGCCTCTTTCTGCCCCACGCGAACACCTTCACAATAAATCACCTAGCAATCGTTTCGGCACTACGTTAGGGGCCATGGCTACGGTTCTGTTAGTTCGTCATGGGCGGACAAGCGCCAATGACGCGGGAATTTTGGCAGGATCGGCTCCTGGGACTGTTCTCGACAGTCGGGGAATTGAGCAGGCTCAGGCATTGGCCGAACTCCTAGCAGGCTACGAAGTTTCTGCCATTATTGCGTCTCCGTTGGAGCGAACCATGCAAACAGCCGAGTTTCTTGCGACATCTCTGGTAAATACTTCCGGTACTGCATTAGAAATCTCGATGGAACCGGCACTCGCCGAGTGTGAGTACGGTGATTGGACTGGACGTAGCTTGGCTGAACTTGCGAAGGAGGATATGTGGCGGGCAGTTCAAGACCACCCTGCATCTGTTGTTTTTCCCGGCACCGAGGGAGAGTCAATGGCAAACATGGCGCAGAGAGCTGTGGGCGCTATTCGGCGCTGGAATGACCTATTAGGACCCGATGCCGTTTATGTCGCGGTTTCTCATGGAGATGTCATCAAAGCTATTCTCGCTGACGCACTGGGGATGCATCTCGACCTGTTTCAACGAATTGGGGCTGACCCATGCTCGGTCAGTGTCGTCAATTACACACCTTCCAGACCCTTCGTTTTAAGTATCAATGGCAATGGGTCCGATGTACGTCGACATGTGAGAGTTGCTCATAAAACCAAAAATGATGCACCTGTGGGAGGTGGGTCTGGTGACTAGGCGCGTCATTGAATACCGTTTACCCGAGCGATTTGTGGTCGGAACTGTAGGCATGCCGGGTGAACGAACATTTTACTTGCAAGCGAAATCAGCGGGTGCACTGACGGCAGTTGCTTTCGAAAAGCAACAGGCAATTGTCCTTGCCGAGAGAATCGACGATTTACTCGATGAAGTTCGAATCAGCAGGGATCCCGGTGGTGTCGTTCCAGAGAGCGCACCACCAGAGTTGTTGGACTCAGAGCCATTAGATATGCCCCTTCTTGAAGAGTTCCGAGTTGGAGCCATGGCTTTGGGTTGGGATGAAGGTAGTTCTTGTGTCGTGATTGAAGCACACGCAATCGCGGAGGAAAGTGATCAGGTGCCCGAGCTAGGTGAAGACGGGGATGAAGGACCCGACACGCTTCGAGTGTGGCTCAGCGCACCGTATGCACGCGCATTTGCTGATCGAACCCACCGGGTTGCGGAATCTGGACGTCCACCGTGCCCCTTCTGCCAGCAGCCCCTTGATCCGGAGGGTCATATTTGTCCGAGGGCCAATGGGTACAAGCGACGAGACTTTTAATTCGATTTTCAAGGGAACCCTTGAACCCATTGGGCAATTGCGGGGTGCGAGCAATGGCTCTCTTTTGTGTAAAGACGATTCCGATGCCCTGTTTGTATACAAGCCCACCGCAGGTGAACGCCCCCTTTGGGATTTCCCGGATAACACACTATCGGCACGTGAAGTTGCTGCTGCAAATCTTGATGTCATGTTGGGTTGGAATCTGGTTCCTCCAACACGCTGGATTGCCGATGCACCTGCGGGGCCGGGAATGGTGCAGAAATGGGTCGAAGAAGTCGATGAACTTCGTCCGGTCAACATATTCGATACTGACGGTGTACCTGCGGGTTGGCTTTCGGTTCTGGAAGCTGTGGATCAAACAGGTAGACCGGTAACACTTGCACATGCTGCCAGCGAGTCACTCATGCGAATGGCTCTTTTTGATGCGATTGTGAATAATGCGGATCGTAAGGCGAGTCATGTGTTGGCGGATGAACACGGACGGATCTTCGCCATTGATCACGGTGTGTGTTTCCACGAAGAACCAAAATTGCGCACTGTTCTTTGGGGATGGGTAGACCAACCAATACCGGAGCGCCTGCTGACAGCCCTTGTGCAATTGCAGCACACCCTCGGGGAATTCCACGAGCAGATCGACACATTTCTATCCAAGGCTGAATCACATGAACTGCGACAAAGAATCAAGGGTCTTCTCACAACTGGATTATTTCCCCGACCCAGTGATGACTGGCCGGCAATTCCATGGCCGGTGTTCTAGAGGCAACAAATTCAACCGATAGGCTCGCCAGATGCAGAGTTGGTCTGAGCCAGTAAACCCGAAACTTCCAGGAGTGGGTCTCGACCTTCGGCTATACGACTCCGCTACCCAAACTATTAGACCCACGGCACCCGGGCAGACGGCCAAAATATATGTGTGTGGCATTACTCCCTATGACGCGACTCATATGGGCCATGCAAACACGTACGTGGCATTTGATCTCCTGATTCGTACCTGGCTTGATTGCGGAATCGCTGTCGAATACGTTCAAAATGTCACCGATATTGATGAACCACTCTTGGAGCGCGCGGTTGCCACAGGTCAGGATTGGCGCGAAATCGCGGATCGAGAGACTGCGTTGTTCCGTGAAGATATGCAAGCCCTCGGCGTGATCCCACCACAGCATTACATCGGTGCTGTTGAGTCCATTCCACAGGTGGCCGAGCACGTCCTACAACTGCAGGCTGCCGATAAGACTTATGCCCTTAATGGTGACATTTATTTCAAAATCGCTGAGGCACCATTGTTCGGTTCGATTTCACACCTCACGCGTCCACAGATGCTGGATATTTTTGGTGAGCGAGGAGGTGACCCCGATCGGGCGGGGAAAATAGACCCGCTGGACCCATTGCTGTGGAAGAACGAAAGACCCGATGAGCCCGCATGGAACACGGTTCTCGGGCACGGGCGTCCCGGTTGGCATATTGAGTGTTCAACAATTGCTTTGACCTATTTGGGGGAACAGATCGATGTGCAGGGCGGTGGTTCTGATCTCGTTTTCCCACATCACGAGATGAGCGCGGCACAGGCAGAGAACCTCACCGGAATTGAACCTTTCGCACGGTTCTACGTCCATTCCGGAATGGTTTCGTGGCAGGGGCATAAAATGTCAAAATCACGGGGCAACTTGGTTTTTGTTTCAACACTGCGCCACGAAGGGGTTGACCCGGCGGCAATCCGGTTGGCGTTACTTGCCCACCATTACCGCAGTGACTGGTCATGGACTCCACAAGGCTTGGAAGGTGCACAATCACGGCTTGACCTGTGGAGAAGTGCTACAAGCTTGGAAGGGGCAATCGCCGCTGAAAGTGTGCTGGATCGGGTTCGAGAAGTCATGTCAGACGATCTAAGAACACCTAGCGCACTCGATGCAATTGACACCTGGGCACGGGACTCTCTTCACGCAGGTGGGTCTGACTCCAAAGCTCCAGGTGTGGTTAAAGATCTTTGTGCAACTCTTCTTGGTGTTTATCTTTAATCGCTTTTTTCTTCATGGCCACCAAAGCCCTTGCGCATAGCACTAAGGATCTGGTTGGCAAAGTGATCGTTACCTTGGGAAGCGAAGCGGGAATACAATGCTGATGTCAGTACCGGAGCAGGGACTCCTTCCTCAATTGCTGCGATTGAGGTCCAGCGACCCTCACCTGAATCAGACACACGACCGGAAAACTCGGTGAGTTCCGGGCTCTGTGCTAACGCCGATGCCGTGAGGTCGAGAAGCCATGAACCAACCACTGAACCACGACGCCACACTTCGGCGACAGCAGGAATGTCAATGTCATATTGATAAAACTCTGGATGGGCTAGCGGTGCAGTTTCCGCATCGTGATCTGAACTCTCCGAACCTGAATTAGCATGTTTGAGAATATTGAAACCCTCGGCATAAGCTGCCATAAGCGCATATTCAATGCCATTGTGAATCATTTTGACAAAGTGGCCAGCTCCGCTCGGTCCGCAATGTAGCCAGCCGTGTTCTGCAATTGTCTCGGGCCCTGAGGGATCTGTTCGTGGCGCTGACTCAATACCGGGAGCCAATGAATTCCATAGGGGAGCGAGCGCGTTTACCTGTTCAGTGGGGCCACCAATCATGAGACAGTATCCGCGTTCCAGGCCCCAGACTCCACCGGATGTTCCGACGTCAATAAAGGAAATTCCTCGAGTCATTAATTGCTGCGAATGGGCAATGTCGTCACGGTAGTAGGAATTTCCACCATCGATAATTGTGTCACCAGGCTCAAGCAAGCCAGCAAGTTCATCGATCAAGTTTTGCGTTGGTGGCCCTGAGGGCACCATGACCCATACCGTCCTAGGTGTTGGTAAAGCGTCAACCAACTCTCTGAGGGAATTCCTTCCGTCCACACCATGAACTCGGAGGTCGGATACAAACTCCTCATTGCGATCAAAACCAACAACAGTGTGACCTGCAGCAACAGCGCGGCGACTCAAATTCGCACCCATCCGCCCAAGTCCAATCATGCCTAGACTCACGGTCATGTTGTGATCAACCACGACGACTCCTTAAATGCGTGTGAAGGGGAACCCGATCTGTCGTGTGCAAGACTAGATGAGTGACCGATCCCACCGAGACCCCTGCTTGGAAAGCCCTCGAGAAACAGTGCACCGCTATCGCTCCAATCCGAGAGTTGGTGGACCACGACAGAAATGAATATCGCACTGTGTTGGCGGGTATTGAGGTTGATTTTAGTCGCCAAAGGATCGATTTGACGGGCTGGCAGATGCTGAAGGAACTTGTCGATCAATGTGACGTCGCGCAGTTACGTGATCGCATGCTCAGTGGAGCTCACATCAACACGACAGAGGAACGCGCGGTGTTGCATACGGCACTACGTCTCCCTCGTGACTCCAAGCTATTCGTCGATGGCATAGACGTTGTAAGGGAAGTTCACGACGTTCTGGATCGTATGGCGATTCTGGCAGAAAATGTTCGAAATGGCACTTGGCGTGGTTTTTCCGGTGAACGCATTACATCTGTTGTGAATATTGGTATTGGAGGATCAGATCTTGGGCCTGTCATGGCTTATCAGGCACTGCTAGCGTATAGCGATCAATCGATCGCAATGCACTTTGTGTCAAATGTGGACCCCACGGATCTGGTGGAAACCCTAAAGGTGTGTGATCCCCAAACAACTCTGTTCATTATTGCTTCAAAGACATTCACAACCACCGAAACAATTTCGAATGCGCAACAAGCGCGGGACTGGGTGCTGGCCGACTACCCGCAGCAGGATCACGGAGGCGTCGTTGCCCAGCATTTCATTGCCTTGTCAACGAACGCACAATTTGTTGCAGACTTTGGAATTGACCCCGTGAATATGTTCGGTTTCTGGGATTGGGTTGGTGGTCGCTACTCAATGGATTCGGCCATCGGTTTGAGTACCATGATTGCGATTGGACCGAAGAATTTTTACGACATGCTCAATGGTTTTCACGCGGTCGATCTTAATTTTGCCAATGAGCCTTGGGAGTCAAATGTGGCCATGCAAATGGGTGCTCTCGCTGTTTGGAACAGGGATTTTCTCAAGATCGAGACCACGGCCGTTCTCCCATACTCTCAATATCTATCCCGATTCCCCGCGTATTTGCAGCAACTCACTATGGAAAGTAATGGCAAAAGTGTTCGTGTTGACGGTGAGAGCGTTGAATACGAAACAGGGGCAATTTATTGGGGGGAACCGGGTACGAACGGGCAGCACAGTTTTTATCAACTTTTGCATCAAGGGACCAGCGTGGTCGCCTGCGACATCATCGTGATTGCGCGGGCGCAGCGTGAATTGGGTGTACAACAGGACGTCTTGGTCGCCAATGCATTGGCCCAGGCGTCGGTTCTTTCACTAGGAATCAGTGCTAACCAACTCGCAGATAGCGGAGTTCCTACACAACTAATTCCACACAAGGTCATGCCAGGCAACCGGCCTGTGAGCGTTATTTTGTGTTCAGAATTAACTCCTTACACATTAGGAGTACTTGTTGCCCTCTATGAGCATTCCACATTTGTTCAAGGAGCAATCTGGGGAATAAATTCATTTGATCAATGGGGTGTGGAACTGGGTAAAAAGGTCGCAACGGGTATTAGCCAATCCTTTGCTGACTCGACCCAAGTCCAAAAATTTGATGCCAGTACTCAATATTCCATTAATAGATATTTGGACTTACGCCAATAGAGTTAGCTCTCACGCCTGCGCAAATACCTCTCAAACTCTTTAGCTATTGCATCCCCTGAGGCTTCGGGCAACTCTGTTGTCTCTTGTTCTTCTTCAAGTTGGGCCACGTAGTCGGCGATATCTTCATCGGCTTGGGCGAGCTCGTTAACCCCGGCCTCCCAAGCGCGAGCATCTTCGGTGAGTTCCCCGAGAGGTATGGGCAGATCAAGCAAGTCCTCAATCTTGGCAACCAAGGCCAGTGTTGCTTTTGGGCACGGTGACTGGCCAACGTAATGGGGGACAGAGGCCCACAATGACAGATTCGGGATTCCAAACTGATCACATGCCGCCGCGATTGCCCCGACAATTCCAGTGGGACCTTCATAGGTTGACGGCGAGATGTTGAGATCACTTATGAGCTGTGGGTCACTTGATGTTGCGAATACGGGCACAGGCCTTGTGTGCGGGTTGTCTGAAAGCAATGCTCCAAGGGTCAGAACTAGTCCCGTGTCAAGCTCTGCTGCAAGACTAAGGATCTCTCTGATGAACTGCGGCCACTTCATATTAGGTTCAATCCCGGACACGAGAATCACATCGCGCTTAAGTTCCAGAACATGCGCGGTGTAGACGCGAGTCCCTGGCCAAATAATTCCACGATCACCGGAATCACTCACGTACATGTGTGGTCGATTGACTTGGTAGTCGTAATATTCTTCAGGGTCAAGTTCGAGAAGCAAATCTGCCTTCCACGTCTCGCGTAGATGATTGATCACACCCGAAGCACTTTCTGCGGCGTCATTCCAACCCTCGAACGCACACAACATTATGGGGTTGTTGAGAACAGGAAGATCGTCATATTCGATCATGTCGATCCCCCCTCTCCACCATTATCGTAGGTTAATCTCGCACTTGTTTGAGTACTGAGCACCGCATGTGAGATCAACTGTGCGACCCGAATTGGCCAGTAGAGAGGAACGTCATGCACCGCACCGTACCAATGCTGAAGAGCAATGTTCATTTTTCCGTGAACTTTTGTCTCAACTTTGTTTCTTGCCTCGGCCCAACTATCCGGAGCTGGAGTCGTTAATGGGGTGGATGGGATGAAGGGATCCCTTGCCATGAGGATCCAGGTGGGTATAGCGAGAGCCTGAATGTCTAAATCCGGGTTGTAGTCCAGAAATGCCTCAAGGACCGCCATGTGGCGGTCAAATCCAATCGTTGTCACAAAGCCACCTTGTGGTGCCTCAACATACGTGCGTGCAATCGCGGACATAACCGACTCTTGCTTGTCAGACGAGGACAACATGTGCGCCGGGACATAGTGAGACCTTAATTCCGTTTCACTGAATGGACCTATTGGTGGCGTCAACGCGGCGTTCACGTCCTCGCGTGTGATTAACCCGCTTTCAACAATGTTTGCCGGCGTGAATGCTCCACCATCGATGAGTACTGAACTCGTGGTTCGACTCGGGTACTGGGCTGCAATGTTGAGAGCAGCCGAGGCGCCCCAAGAATGGCCTACAACACAAGCTTTATCGATCCCAAGTTCATCCATTAATTCAATGCAATCTTCGCTGACTCGTGGAATGTGATAATCCGGAGTCATTTCCCTTGACTCACCGTGACCACGTAAATCAATCGAAAGTGTGCTGTATCGACTTCCGAGAGCATCAATTGTGGGAGACCAAAAATCTGCCTGTTGGGATAGTCCATGCAAGAGAACTATCGGCGTGAGATGTGAATCGAAACCCTCTTGGTAACGAAATGCAACACCTGAGCCACTCATCACCGGTGGCACGATCGGATTCTTCACTTGCCTACTCTCGCATTAAGGTTACGTGTGACCAAACCCAAGGCTCTCTTGCTCGATCTTGATGGAACTTTGCTCGAATCCGAAAAACTCTGGTTGATTGCCGAACAGCAGGTCATGGCGCGTTATGGCTATGCCTGGACTCCCGCAGATCAACATCACTGTTTAGGGGGTCCATTGGAGAGAGTTGCCCAGTACATGGAGGTAAAGACCAATCGTTCAGAGCGATCGGACATTATTGGAGGCCAACTGTTAAGTGCGGTTGCAGACCTATTTGCGACCGAGCCTTTGGAATGGCGGCCGGGTGCTGAAGCGCTTGTTGCGCAGGCACACCAACTCCAGATACCAACGGTGATTGTTACGGCTTCTTGGCGATCGGTCTTGGACACGGTTATGGCTCGCATGAGTGAAACCGTGGGCATGTTCTCTCATTCCATTGCAGGTGATGAAGTTCACAATTCCAAACCACACCCAGAGCCGTACCTCTGTGCTGCGATTAGCCTTTCTGTACCTATTGGAGATTGTCTCGCTATCGAGGATTCACCCACTGGTACCCAGTCTGCGGTGAGTGCAGGTGCCAGAGTGATTGCAGTCGAGCACATGGCCGCCATTGATGTCGCTGGTGCAGTTATTGTCAGAACCCTTGTTGGTCAGGATGTGGAATCACTGTGGAAACTCGTTAACAACTGATTCCAAGGCTGTTTTAATGGATTCTTCAACAAGTGAGCTGCCCGAGGTCCATGTACTTTGTTCGGGTAGTGGCGGCGGCGCACCACCAAATTCGGGGCACAGTGGTTTAAATGAACACCAACCGCAAAGTTTAGAGGGGGTAGGCAAAAATGACCGCTGTTCCGAACTGTGTGCGATTGCACTGCGCAGCGCAAGAATTTTTCTTTCTGTGATCAGTAGATCATTTTGGGTGGGCTCATATCGTAAAAACTTCCTATTACCCAAATACATGAGTTGCAGCATTCGTGGCAACTCACCATTGATTCTCCACCAAGCCAACCCATAGAAACGCATCTGGAACATAGCTTTCTCCGCGTACATGGGAGAAGGAGCCTTCCCACTTTTGTAGTCCACAATTCGAATATCGCCAGACGGGGTTCGATCGACCCGGTCAATGAAACCCCGGATCGAGAATCCTTCATCGAGCTCAACGCTCAATGCCAGCTCTCTAGCATGTGGTTCGAGTCGATTGGGGTCTTCCATCGCGAAGTAGGTTTCCAACAGGGGCCGAACGGGCGCCAAGGTTTTCTCCACCACATCCGAGCTAATTAGGTTTAGCGGCTCCGACTCAAACGCTGTACCGTAAATCAGTGCAGCTTCCTGTGGTTTATTTACTGCAAGCGCCTCGAGTGCCGTTGTGAACAGTGAGATGGCCAGCTCATACGTACGTTTACCGGCTGGGGCATCGAAAATATTTTCCAAAACAGAATGCACCAGTGTTCCACGAACTGCTGCGATTGAGGGCTCTTCGGGCAACTGATCAATTGTCTTGAACCGATAGAGCAAAGGGCACTGTTGGTAATCGGCGCTGCGCGAGGGGGAGAGTGAAGTCGGGAACACCTTCCGAGCCTAGTTGCCCAACTGACCCAAATCGTTCACCTCGTCAAACAACGCGGTACGCGGGTCAATGACCCACGCCGATAAAGTCGCCACATGCCCAAACGCCCAGTTCACCCCCCAGCGCCGCGCGAAGTGGTCAGCGTGGGAGCCAGGCCGAGAGGCCCACTAAGTGCGGGCGACCTCGTGCAACTCATTGATGCCAAGGGCAACAAATACACCATCACCCTCGCAGATGATCTCATTTTTCACAGTCATCGTGGGCAACTGGCCCATAATGACATGATCGGTAAAAGTGAGGGAATCATCATTAATAGCGATCGCGCTATCTCATATCAAGTTTTGCGTCCGGGACTGGACGACTATGTGCTGTCGATGCCGAGGGGTGCCACGGTCGTCTATCCGAAGGATGCGGCACGAATCGTTGGCTTGGCCGACATCGGCGAAGGTTCACGGATACTTGAGGCTGGAGTAGGTTCAGGGGCTTTGACCTGCTCACTGCTTCGCGGTTCAGGAATCACAGGATCCGTTGTCAGCATTGAACGCCGCGAGGATTTTGCTGAGATCGCAACTGAGAATGTCTGCCGGTGGTTTGGTGGTTTTCCTGCGTCATGGAGTTTGAAAATTGCGGATCTGGTCGAACTTAAGCCGGAACTTGGTGGCTACGACTCTGTTATTTTGGACATGTTGGCACCCTGGGAGTGCCTTGAAGTTGTCGAAAGCGCATTACGGCCTGGTGGAGCACTCGTCGCCTATGTTGCCACAACAACGCAATTATCCCGGCTGGTGGAAACATTGAGGGTTCGTAACGTGTGGACGGAACCGCGCGCGGAAGAGAGCCTGCTCCGCACATGGCACCTAGACGGTCTTTCAGTTCGCCCTGACCACAAAATGAATGGTCACACGGGTTTCTTGGTCGCAGCGAGGTTAATGAACGGTCCTTCACTTGATCGAAAGCGCCGTCCAGCCCCTGGGGCCTACGGAGTGGACTACCACGGTCCCGGCGGTGAGAATTATTTAGAGGGAACAACCCCCCTTTCAGTCGCTGAAAAGGTCTAGTCGGGTTATGGTGTTATCGGTAAAAGACAGCATGGACCCCCTAGAGGATTGGTGACAACATGGAGCAAAGCTCTAATCTGACTCAAATACAGGGTGAGTTGGCTGCTGCTAGGGATCACAATGAGCGTCTGATCAATACATTGCGTGATGCACGTGAGCAAATTGTTTCACTCAAAACAGAAGTCGATCGTCTAGGTCAACCTCCGAGCGGATTCGCCACCATTTTGGTGGCTTACGAAGATGCAACCGCCGACATCATGGCCTCGGGTAAGAAACTGCGCGTGGGAGTAAGCCCTGCCATTGACGTTGCTGATTTGGTTCTTGGCCGTGAAGTCCTGCTGAATGAGTCCATGAATATTGTGAGTATCCGGCAATACGACGAAACTGGTGAGATTGTCGTTTTGAAAGAGCGAATCGACGGTGACCGGGCATTGGTTGTTGCACACTCTGACGAAGAACGAGTCATCAAACTCGGAGCTCCGCTCATTGATCAAAAACTTCGTGCCGGTGACACCCTCTTGTGTGACATGCGCAATGGGGTTGCGGTAGAAAAGATTGCGCGTGCTGAGGTTGAAGAATTGGTTCTCGAAGAGGTCCCTGACATCCATTACGAAGATATTGGCGGACTGGGTGAACAAATTGAGGCGATCCGCGACGCAGTGGAGTTGCCTTATTTGCATGCTGAGTTGTACATGGAGCACAAACTGAAACCACCAAAAGGAATCTTGCTTTATGGGCCTCCCGGGTGTGGTAAAACCTTGATTGCAAAAGCAGTTGCGAATTCATTAGCGCAAAAGGTGGCAGAGAAGACCGGAATGGGGGAGGGGAGGTCCTACTTCCTCAATATCAAAGGTCCAGAACTGCTCAACAAGTATGTTGGTGAAACAGAGCGTCATATTCGTCTCGTTTTCCAGCGTGCCCGAGAAAAAGCCTCTGAAGGCATGCCCGTGATTGTGTTTTTTGACGAGATGGATTCACTGTTTCGAACTCGCGGCACCGGTGTGAGCAGCGATGTAGAGAATACGATTGTCCCTCAGTTGCTCAGTGAGATTGATGGTGTTGAAGGTTTGGAAAATGTAATCGTGATCGGGGCGAGTAACCGGGAAGACATGATTGACCCCGCAATTTTGCGCCCTGGGCGACTTGATGTCAAGATCAAGATTCAACGTCCTGACGCTCAAGCGGCTGCAGCCATCTTTTCAAAATACCTCACATCGGATTTACCCCTGCATGACGAGGATTTAGCAGAGCATTCTGGTGATCGAGACGCTACAACGGCTGACATGATTTCTCGGGCAGTTGAGCGCATGTACACCGACATGGATGAGAACCGTTTCTTGGAAGTGACATATGCCAATGGTGATAAAGAAGTGCTGTACTTCAAGGACTTCAATTCGGGTGCCATGATTGAAAATGTCGTCGCACGAGCAAAGAAGTCGGCAATCAAAGACTTCCTGACCTCAGGGCAACGCGGGATTCGTGTACAACACTTGCTGGATGCCTGCATTGACGAGTTCCGTGAAAATGAAGATTTACCCAATACGACAAATCCGGACGATTGGGCACGCATTTCAGGTAAAAAGGGCGAAAGAATCGTCTTCATTCGGACGTTGATTGAAGGCAAAAAGGGCACAGAGCCCGGTCGTTCGATCAGCACAGCGTCCAACACCGGTCAATATCTCTAGACATTCACCAACTGTTTGCACTGGAGGATTAAAAGGTGTTCATGAGTGTCAATCGGATAATGGGTATCGAGACCGAGTACGGGGTAACCGTGCCCGGCCACCCAACCATGAACGCCATGGTCACCAGTTCACATATTGTGAATGCTTATGCGCGCTTCAGTGGCCTTGACCAAGGATTACACGCACGCTGGGATTACGAAAGGGAGTCACCCTTGCGCGATGCCCGCGGCTTTGATCAAAGTCGCGCAGACGCCGATCCGAGTCAATTAACCGATGACCTCGAACTTGGCCTCGAAAACATTATTCTGACTAATGGAGCTCGGCTCTATGTCGATCACGCACACCCTGAGTATTCAAGCCCTGAGGTGACAAATCCGCGCGATGCAGCACTGTGGGACAAAGCGGGCGAAATGATCATGCATCAGGCTGCTTTATTTGCGCCAAAGTTCGATGGAGCACAGATCAAGTTGTATAAGAACAATGTTGATAACAAGGGTGCCTCGTATGGCACACATGAAAATTACCTCATGGCCCGTCAGACGCCATTCGCGAATATTGTGCGTCTGCTGACGCCTTTTTTTGTTACCAGGCAGATTTTCACTGGTGCTGGTCGATTAGGTCAAGGTCAAGAAGGTACCGTCAAAAAGTTTCAAATTTCGCAGCGCGCCGATTATTTTGAAGCTGAAGTGGGCCTTGAGACAACATTGAAGCGGCCAATCATTAATACCCGAGATGAACCGCACGCGGATCCTGAGAAATACCGGCGCCTACACGTAATCGTGGGTGATGCGAATATGTCAGAAAAGGCCACGATGCTCAAAATGGGCACGACTTCGCTTATCTTGGCATTAATCGAATCCGGCTTCGAAGATTTTGGCCTTTTCGATATCGCCAATCCTGTTGCAGCAATGTCCAAGGTTTCGCACGACACCGAGATGAAAAACATAATCACGATGGCGAATGGCTCATCAATGCGTGCCGTGGACATCCAATACTCCTACCTCGAGACAGTTCGGTCTCACCTGTATTCACACACCGACCCGGATATTCAGACTGACGAAATTCTGGATCTGTGGCAGGAGACCTTAGATTCGCTCAATGATCAATCTGGGGAGCACAAAGTCGCGGCTCGCTATATTGATTGGATCGCAAAGTATCAATTGATGCAGGGTTACCGCGATCGTGACGGGCTTGAATGGGACAATCCACGCCTGGGAGTCATTGACCTTCAATACAGCGATATTGATCCGGATCGCGGAATCGCCATAAGGCTCATGAACAGGGGATCGATTGACACGCTATTTACTGCAGATCAAATCGAGGTCGCGACCCGCGATGCACCACATGACACCAGGGCATACTTCCGAGGCGAATGTGTCCGCAGGTATCCACAAAATGTCGCAGCGGCATCCTGGGACAGCATAGTTTTTGACACTGGGGGAGACACACTCCTCCGAATTCCTACCCTCGAGCCACGACGAGGTAACAAGGCATCAGTTCAAGGGCTTCTTGAGCGGAGTGAAAGCGCGGCAGACCTTCTCAATTCATTGCGATCCCACGACTAGCAGTTAGGCTAAGAACATGCCAACCCACGATAACAATCAAATAAAGCGTTCCCGCCGCGAAGAGGATCAGACCGATCAGGACACGGTTGCGGTTGCAGCGGCTAACAACGCTGAGCTGGACAACGAAGTTGATTCGCTTTTGGACGAAATCGATGAGATCTTGGAAGTCAACGCAGAGGATTTTGTGAAGTCGTTTGTGCAAAAGGGCGGCCAGTGAACCCCGAGTCCTCATTCGCCGCGCACTTGCAGTCTCAGGGAAAACTCCCAAATGCAATGACTGCGCCAACGTCACATGAGCATCTAGCACCGCATGGAACCACAATCGTCGCCCTTCGTCACGCCCAAGGTGTTCTTATGGCAGGTGATCGCCGGGCAACCATGGGCAACATTATTGCCCAGCGGGACATTCAAAAAGTGTTTCCAGCTGATACCTATTCACTAATTGGCATTGCAGGATCTGCAGGAATTGCATTGGAACTAGTTCGATTGTTTCAGGTCGAACTCGAGCATTACGAAAAAATCGAGGGAACATCACTTTCACTAAATGGAAAAGCCAATCGGCTCTCGAGTCTTTTGCGGTCCAATCTCGGACTCGCAATGCAAGGTTTATCAGTAGTTCCGCTGTTTGCTGGTTTCGACAACGAGTTAGATATTGGCCGTATATTTTCTTACGATGTCACGGGTGGCCGATACGAAGAACACGATTTTTATGCCGTGGGATCTGGCTCGCAATTTGCGCGGGGTGCACTCAAGAAAATTAATGCACTCGATCAGAGCGAAGACGAAGCAATTGCTGCAGCGATAGAGGCACTTTTTGACGCAGCGGACGACGACAGCGCAACCGGTGGACCAGATATAAGCAGGGGAATTTTTCCTGTTATTTTCACGGCGGGAACAGATGGTGTGCGAGAAATAGACACCGATCACATCGCTCAGCTTTCGCAAGCGATGCTTCAACGCCGTGCAAGTCAACCCAATGGCCCGCGGGCACGTTTATTAAACGGTGGTGATTCCACATGAGCATGCCGTATTACGTTTCACCGGAACAAATAATTGCCGACAAAGCGGAGTTCGCCCGCAAAGGGATTGCGCGTGGACGATCTGTGCTTGTGGCAAGTGCACGTGAATCAATTTTCTTTGTAGCCGACAATCCGTCCCGGGCACTACATAAAATCGGAGAAATATATGATCGAATTGGATTTGCGGCAGTCGGCCGCTATAACGAATTTGAAAATCTGCGAGTTGCAGGGGTTCGGTTAGCCGATACCCGCGGCTACTCCTATGACCGAGTTGACGTAACGGTTCGAACAATTGCAAATGCCTATGCCCAAACACTTGGCAGTATTTTCATTGAAGCTGCCAAGCCATTTGAAGTTGAAATAGCGGTCGCGCAAGTAGGTGAGACCCCGGATCAAGATCAGTTGTATCGGATCTCATTTGATGGTTCAGTTCATGACCAAGCTGGCCTTATCAGTATGGGAGGCGACAGTGAGGCCGTTGGAAATCACATGTCGGAGAACTGGAACATTGGTGCTGGCGCGCACGAAACCTTGAAGGCCGCGGTGAATGCGCTTTACCCCGATTCTGAGCCAGACATCACTACCCTTGAAGTTGCCACCTTGAGCCGAACAGGTGATGGACGGCGCTTTCGTCGATGCTCAGGCGCAGAAATCACAGAGTTACTGGGTTAAGGGGACAGTACCGATATGGAGCGTCGAATCTTCGGCATCGAGACGGAGTACGGTGTTACCTGCACATTTAAAGGCCAACGCCGTTTAAGCCCCGACGAAGTTGCTCGTTACCTGTTCCGTCGCGTAGTGAGTTGGGGCCGTAGTAGCAATGTCTTTCTCTCAAATGGGGCCAGGCTCTACCTCGATGTCGGTTCACATCCGGAATATGCAACAGCCGAATGTGATGACTTCATGGAATTACTCGCTCAAGATCGGGCCGGCGAACGAATCCTTGAGGGGCTGAGTATTGAGGCCGAGGAGCGGTTGGTTCAGGAGGGTATTTTTGGCGATGTTTATCTCTTCAAAAATAATACGGATAGCGCTGGGAATTCGTATGGTTGCCATGAGAATTACCTGATCGAGAGAACCACTGATTTTGCATCCCTCGCACAAACTTTCATTCCTTTTTTGATCAGCAGGCAAATCCTCGTAGGGGCTGGCAAGGTTGTACAGACCCCTCGCGGCTCCACCTACGCTGTTAGCCAGCGCGCCGACCATATTTGGGAAGGCGTTTCCAGTGCTACGACTCGATCCCGACCAATCATCAACACACGAGACGAACCCCATGCCGATGCAGACTTGTATCGACGCCTGCATGTAATTGTTGGTGACAGCAATATGAGCGACACGACAAATCTTCTCAAAGTGGTGTCTGCGCATCTGGTGCTCTCGATGATCGAGTCAGGGGCAGTGATGCGAGATCTCACTTTAGCTAACCCCATCCGCGCCATTAGGGAAATTAGTCATGACACCACGGGAACACGAACGGTGAAACTGGCAAATGGAAGGGAGATCTCAGCCATCCAGATGCAGAGTGAATACTTTCACAAAGTGTCAGATTTCGTTACCCGCCGCGGAATAGTGGATCCGGTCACACAACAGGCCATGGAATTGTGGGAAAGGTCGATTAAGGCGGTCGGTTCTGGTGATCTGCATCTGATTGACCGAGAGATCGACTGGGTGATCAAATTGCGTCTGATTGATCGTTACATGCGAAAAAACAACATGACCCTCGAGGACGCCCGGATTGCTCAGCTTGATCTGGCGTACCACGACATTCGTCGCGACCGTGGCTTGTTCTATCTACTAGTCCGCGGCGGGGCCGTCGAGTCGTTGTTGACTCCAGAGCAAATCGAGGTGGCCAAAGATATAGCGCCGCAGACCACTCGAGCCAAGTTGCGCGGTGACTTTATTTCTCGAGCCCAAGAGCGTTCAAGGGATTACACGGTTGACTGGGTCCACCTAAAACTCAACGATCAAGGGCAACGGACTGTTCTGCTCAAAGATCCTTTTCAACACACGGATGAACGGGTTGATCGACTGATCGCGTCAATGTAGGCCTTGCTGGGTTAAAAAGGTATTCTAAGTGAGTGAGAAAACAACTAGCAAAGAGCGCTATCGCCTTGTCCTCCCTAATTCTGTTGGCGGGCTGCTCCAGCAGCCAAGACGGTGACCCTGAATTCACTGAAGCGGGCAGCACTTCGGGGCCATATTCAGTGAATGACTGTGGCACTTTGGGTTCACCCGTCATCTCAGAAATTGCGCCCCCTGGACTCGCAATTGACGGTCTAGTCATTGGTGAGGATGCAGTTCCCGCCATTAGCGTTGGGCCAAGCTCAGTTCCAGCAGTCGAACTAGTTTCGCAGCAACTCATTGCAGGAAGCGGCGCAAGCGTTGTTGTTGGGGACACCATCACTGTTAATTACTGCGGAGTCGGTCAAATAAGCGGTGCATTATTCGATTCTTCATGGGCACGGGGAGAGGCCGCAACCTTTGACCTTATCCCTGGTGGTCTCATCGAAGGTTGGACTCAAGGTGTTCCCGGGATGCAGGTTGGTGAGCGTCGTTTGTTAGAGATCCCTGGTGATTTGGGGTACGGCGCTAACCCTCCGGGTGGCATTGAAGTTGATGAAACACTGATTTTTGTTGTTGAACTAGTTTCCATCGGTTAATCTCATAATCGCTTACACCTTGCAAAGGATAGGAATCACATGTCTGAAATGACCAAACCCGAGATTGATTTCATTGAAGGACCAGCACCGGTTGAACTGGTGATTACAGATCTGGTTGTGGGATCAGGCCAAGAGGCAACCCCAGGTGCCACTGTCGACGTGCACTATCTCGGGGTGGAATTTGAAACAGGTGAGCAATTCGATGCATCATGGGATCGTGGTGAGAGTATTAATTTTCCACTTTCGAGCCTTATCGCAGGTTGGCAGGAAGGCATCCCCGGAATGAAAGTTGGCGGTCGCCGGCAGCTCGTCATTCCACCAGCACTCGCTTACGGGGAATCCGGTGGCCATCGGTTATCGGGAAAGACTCTCGTGTTCATAATCGATCTTCTCGGCGTTAAATAGACACCAGTGCATTAAATGCCTCGACGCGACAAGACGGAACGGCTACTCAACTTAGTTTTCGCCATGATGTCAACGCATCGAGCGATTTCGCGTTCTGACATTCGGGACAACGTTGCAGGCTACGAGGATGTAAACTCGGATGAGGCCTTCGAGCGGATGTTCGAACGAGATAAAGATGAACTTCGTTCAATGGGGCTTCCCATTGAAACAGTTGCGGACAATATGGGTGACATTTTGGGTTACCGAATATCGCCAAGTGAATACGAGTTTGTCGATTTGGAGTTAACCCCAAACGACCTCATCGTCTTGGGAGTTGCTGCGCAAGTGTGGGATCAAGCAGTACTGAGCGCACCCGCTCAGACTGCGTTACGCAAGATCGAAGCTAAATATGGAAAGAGCGTTGTTGCTCCGCCTGCCGAATTGTCAGGTCTAGTTCGGCTACAGGCACAGGATGTCTCACTTCCAATATTGCTTCGAGCAGCACGTGAAAAACGAGTCGTGAAATTTAATTATCAAAATCGCGAGGGAATACAGTCTGCTCGGAGTTTAGAACCTTGGGCCGTCATTTGTCGTGAGGGGCATTGGTACTGCATCGGTTTTGATCTCACTCGGAATGAACAGAGGACTTTTAAGCTTCCTCGGATCCGCGGCAGCGTCAAATTAACCTCTGAATTGCACACGGCTCCACGACCTGAAAATCCGTTAATGGAGATTCCCAAGGCTCATGATCAGATCATCGCCAAGATCACCATCGCCCCCAACGGTGGAGCCATGCTTCGAAGGAACGCAACTTCGTGCGAGCACACTTCTGACGGTGACCGGTTGACTGTTCAGGGTTCACTAAATGATTTAACCCAATGGACATTGCTGGCATTGCCCGATGTCCTTCGGATTGATTCACCTGTACTTGCCGACGCAGTCAAGGTGGCGAGTCAGCGGATGCTCGATGAGCATCTTGCTGTGATCTCAATTGGGCAAAATCGTGGCTGAACAAGTGTCTGACCGAATTTCGCGGTTACTCGCCCTTGTTCCTTGGCTCGCACAACGTCCTGGTATTACCTTGACACAAACCGCCGATCATTTTGGTATCAGTGTCGAAACATTGACAAAGGATCTTTGGCAACTCGTATTATGTGGGCTCCCCGGTTATGGACCCGATCAATTGGTGGACATTGATTTTTGGGACGATGACCGAATCTGGGTTCAAGATCCCCAAACTCTCGCAGTTCCCATGCGACTAAGTTCCGAGGAGGCAATCGCACTTTCGATTGCGCTTCGAAGAATGAATCAGATTCCCGGTATAGCCGAGAAGGACACAATCAATCGCCTGCTTGTGAAGATGGATGCCGTCACTGGATCGGCGATAAGCGTTGTCAAGGTATCTAACGTGGATCAAATTGCTCAAAGTGAATTGATAGAGTCAGCTCTTGCCAACCGCCTTTCACTGACTTTTGATTACTCGTCGGCGAATGACAGCCAATCGAATCGCACAGTAACTCCTATTAGGGTTTTCAGTGTCGATGATTACTTGTACTTGGCCGCCTGGTGTGATCATGCTGAAGCGGTGCGTTCATTTCGGTTTGACCGGATATCCAATGTCACCGTAATTGAACCGTTGGTTCATGATCAGTCAGACCTGATGACCGAGGTCACGGGGCTGCCCGACCTAACATCAGCTCCAACTGCCCTGATCCGCATTGATTCGGAGATTGCCTGGGTCACCGAAGAAGCCTGGGTGCGACGTGCAACCGCTGACATCGGAATGCTCGAGGATGGACAAATCCTGATATCAGTGCCCTATTTGTCCAAGGAATGGTTGATACACTGGGTCATGTCCATGGCAGGGGCGGCTACGATCTTGCAGCCGGTCTCCTTTGCCGAGGAAATCAGTGATTTAGTAGAAAGATCGATCGTCCGCTTGAGAAACTGACAGAAACTGACGCTGAGGCCGACAGACGCTCGTGAGGCTATGTAAGATGCTAGTGTCATTAACATTGGTAGTTCCAATAGCAATCGGTACGGCAGGAGATGGATCACATGTTCAGTAATCTCAAAGGCTGGGAATGGCTCATTATCGTGGCTTTGATCCTGCTGTTGTTTGGGGCAAAGCGTCTCCCCGATGCTGCACGAGGTTTGGGCCGGTCCCTTCGAATCTTCAAGGCTGAAACCAAGGGCCTTGTGAACAACGAGTCTGATGAAGCAGAAAAGTCAGTCGAATCCAAGAAAGCGGACTCCAAGGCGGTTGAAGGCGGTGCCACAGAGTCAACAGGATCTGCAGAGAGCGCAGAAACTGAATCTGCTTCTCCCACTGAACGTTAATTAGAGCCAGTGGCCCTGCGCGAAAAGCAGGAGTCAGTGGGTATGCCCCTGACCGAACATCTGCGGGAGTTGCGTTCCCGGTTTGTAAAAAGTGGCATTGCCATCGTTATTGGGATGGTTATTGGTTGGATCTATTACGCCGAGATTTTCGCCTGGATCAGTGAGCCATTCACCGATGTGATCGCCTCGGCGAAGGCGAATGGTCAAGATGTCGTCTTGGCACTCACCGGCGTTGCAGATCCTTTCGTTCTGCAAATCCAAGTTTCTGCCGCTGCCGGCATCGCTCTGAGTTCGCCAGTCTGGCTTTATCAACTCTGGAGATTCGTCACTCCAGGGTTACACCGCAATGAGCAAAAATGGGCCATTGGGTTTGCGGCTATTGCGACTCCGCTTTTTGCTGCGGGTATTACCCTCGCTTACGTCGTTTTGCCATTCGGTCTGGAAATCTTGCTTGGGTTCACGCCCGAGAACGTTGAGAACATTGTCTCCGTTGATCGCTACCTGTCATTTTTTCTCAGAACAATCATGGTCTTTGGGGTTGGATTTCTTACTCCACTTCTTATCGTTTTGTTGAACTTTGCCGGAATTCTTTCTGGAAAACGACTGGTTTCTTGGTGGCGTTGGATCATCTTCACGGTTCTCGTCTTCTCCGCCGTTGCAACACCCACGGGGGACCCCATCAACTTGATGTTGCTTGCTGGACCGATCATGCTCCTTGTAATTATCGCGGTGGGTATTTCACTCCTCAATGATCGTCGGCGAGCACGGAAATCTCGAAATTCTGATTTCAGCGATCTGAAAGACGATGAAATCTCGCCCCTCGATACAGATCTTGAAGATCGATGAACCACGGCTAGACTGTCAGCATGACTTCCGCGGCCGAAAAGTACGCCGCATCGCGTTTACGGGCTCAAGACAACAAGACGCTGGTGGGCGCATTTATTGCTGGCTATCCCTTTGATTTAGACCCATTTCAGTTGGAGGCTGTACGAGCAATTGAATCGGGTAAGGGTGTTTTGGTGGCAGCACCCACCGGCGCTGGAAAAACTGTGGTGGGGGAGTTCGCGATATTTCGCGCACTCAATACCGGCACCAAATGTTTCTACACGACCCCGATTAAAGCCCTTTCAAATCAGAAATATGCCGAACTCGTTGATCGCTATGGTCATCAGAATGTTGGGTTGCTAACGGGGGACAACAGCATCAATGGAGATGCCCCCATCGTTGTAATGACCACCGAGGTTTTGCGCAACATGTTGTATGCCCGCTCGAGCACACTAAACAATCTTTCATTTGTCGTGATGGACGAGGTCCACTATCTTGCAGACCGCTCACGGGGTGCCGTCTGGGAGGAAGTAATCATCCACCTACCTGACTCGGTCACAATTGTTGCATTGAGTGCGACAGTGAGCAATGCCGAAGAGTTTGGTCGTTGGCTTGCAACAATTCGAGGAGAAACTGAAGTAATTGTTGAAGAAATTCGACCTGTCCCTTTGTGGCAACATGTAATGGCAGGGAAAAGGCTCTACGACCTTTTTATTGATGACTCGCAACATGAGGTAAACCCTGAGTTAGCTGCCTTGGCTCGTAATGCATCACAAGCTGCGGCTACCAGAAATCATTCGAAATATGGAAGCAAGGGTCGCGGCGCGCCAAGAAGAACAACTTTGACGCCGTGGCGAAGTGACGTCGTCGCATTACTAGAAGCTGAGGTGTTGCTTCCAGCCATTTACTTCTTGTTTAGCAGGGCTGGCTGTGATGACGCTGTTGAGCAAATCCTCCGCTCAGGGCTGCGCTTAACAACTAATATAGAGCGGGAGAAGATTCGACATCAGGTTCTGGAATCAACGAGGGATATACCCGACGAAGATCTGGCCGCCCTTGGCTTTAGCGACTGGATAGACGCACTTGAGCGCGGAGTTGCAGCTCACCATGCAGGCGCCCTGCCGAGATTCAAGGAAATTGTGGAATCACTTTTTCAGCAGGGATTGTTGAAAGTTGTGTTTGCAACCGAAACGCTGGCATTGGGGATCAATATGCCGGCAAAATCAGTGGTTCTTGAGCGTCTGGTTAAGTGGAATGGGGACGCCCACGTTGATCTTTCACCGGGGGAGTACACCCAGATTACCGGACGTGCAGGCCGTCGCGGAATTGATGTCGAGGGGCATGCCGTCGTGCTCTGGCAGCAGGATCTTGATCCCAAATCACTTGCTGGTTTGGCATCAACGCGAACATATCCCCTCAAATCTTCATTTCGACCCAGTTACAACATGACGGTCAACCTTGTCGGTTCAATAGGCACTGAACGAGCCCGCGAATTATTGGAAACCTCATTCGCGCAATTCCAAGCTGATGCTTCTGTCGTCGGATTAGCCACTGAGTTACGCAAACTCGACGAAGCCAAGACTGGCTACTTTGATTCAATGCAATGCCATCTTGGTGACTTTGAGCAATACAGTGCTCTGCGATTCGCAATTTCGGTTGCAGAACGCCAAGACAGCAGGCAGGTTGTGCGCCAGAGACGCGATCTCGGTGAAGCGCAACTTCGAACACTCAAAGTGGGGGATGTAATCATGCTCTCCGCGGGTAAAAAAGCTGGTCCAGCAGTTGTCGTTTCCCCAGCAATAAACAGTGACAAAGTTGAGCCACGACCCATGGTGCTTACAGGGGATCGCCAAGTGCGTCGACTCAATTTCCATGATGCACTTGTGGATCTGACTCCAATTGGCAGAATCCGAGTTCCCAAGAGTTTCTCATCCCGTGATGCTCACATGAAGAAGAACTTGGCATCACAGGTACGTGAAATGGGACAAAAAGTATCCGACCCCAAACGACGAGGGAAAAAGTCCCATGAGGTGAATCCACTTGTTCAAGATCTCAGGGATCAGATGCGCGCCCACCCGTGCCATGGCTGCGATGAGCGGGAAGCACATGCACGTTGGGGGGAGCGGTATCAAAAGGCCGAGAGCCAATATCAAGAGGTGTCTTCTCGCATGAAGGGCCGGACCAACACAATTGCACGACGATTTGATCGCCTGTGTTCGGTCCTCGGTGAACTTGAATACCTAGTCAAAGACCCCAGAGGTGAATGGCAGGTTACTCAACGCGGTGATCTACTCAAAGGAGTTTATTCGGAGAATGACCTACTGATAGCGCAAACAATTTTAGCAGGAGTGCTGGACGACCTCGACCCTGCAACATTGGCTGCCGTTTGTTCAACCTTCGTCTATGAAAGCCGTCGTGGTGATTCTGATGAACCACCTTCAGTTCCTGGCGGACCAACCCAAAAGGCACTCGACGATATCCACCAGATTTGGGGTCACGTGGAAGGAGTCGAACATGACCATAAAGTGCACGAGAGTCGCAAACTTGATGCAGGCCTTGCATGGGCTCTTTACCGTTGGGCTAAGGGTGCCACACTCATGAAAATATTGACAAGCAATGACGTAACAGCCGGCGACTTTGTTCGTTGGGTTCGACAAGTTATTGACCTACTTGGTCAAATCGTCGCTGTTACTCCCCCCGAGTCCGTTTTGCATACAAATGCTTTGGCCGCGATTGATTTGTGCAAGCGCGGAATTATTTCTTATCCCAGCGCAGCCTGAAGTAGCTCGTCAACGTACTTTTCAACACCCCACTGCACGGACACTTCATTGAGAGCTTGGCTGTCGACAGGTTCATAGGGCACTTCGAAATTCCATGCGCTCACGGGAAGTCGAGTCTCTGCCGTAATCACCGCAAGGGCGGCGCCGAGGTAGTCCACTCCAGCGCTAATCCTTTCGGCAAGGCGGGGTGTTAATGGCTTCTCCCACGTGGAGGAATTCACCGATGCCTGTATCAACCCCTCAAGGTCGGTATAGGCGTTGACAAGGGCACTCGCGGTTTTGTCGCCAATCCCCGGGATGCCGGGCAGTCCATCGCTTGGATCCCCCCTGAGGGCTGCCATAGCTAGATACTTGGTGGGGGACACACCGTACTTGGCTTCAATAGATTGTGGATCCAATAACGGCCAATTTTCTACACCACCGGTGACCTGCAGCAATAGGGAAACTCGATCGTTTACAACTTGAATCAGGTCCCGGTCACTCGTCACGACGAATGAGCGACCCAGATGCTGGGAGGCAACGGAGGCGATAACGTCGTCAGCCTCAAAGCCATCAATCCCGATCCTGGATAGGCCCCAGGCGTCCAGAATGGCTCCAATGGCCTCAATTTGAGGACTCAGGGTGTCGGGGACCTCCTCCTGACCAGACGCGATTTCTAGTCGATGTGTCTTATAGCTGGGCACCAATTCAACACGCCATGTTGGTCGCCAGTCGTTATCCCATGCGGCGACAATTCCGCTTGGCTGGTGAATCGTGATCATTTTTGTCAACATGGATAGAAAGCCTCGAATGGCATTGTGGGGACTTCCATCTGGTGCCGTCATCTTTTCCGGGAGGGCATAAAACGCCCGGTAGTACAGCGTTGCACTATCAAGGATTAACAGAGGTCCAGTCACGGCGAAAGTATGACACTCGGACTAATCTGTCCTACATGGCTGCTACCTCTGATTATCTGGAGCGAATTACTCGAGCACAGGTCCACATGCAGGAGCTGGGGATCGATCTGATGTTGGTTACCCCGAGCGCAGATCTGCGTTATCTCATTGGGTACAACGCCATACCTCTAGAACGCATCACGGCACTGGTGATCTCACCACACAAAGCCCCATTTCTCGTTGTACCTCGACTTGAGATCTCAACCGCTTCGGCGAGCCCTTTTGGAGACCTTGGCTGGCAAGTAATTGGCTGGTCGGAAAACGACAACCCGTACGACATTATTCGCAATACCTCTGGATTTTCCCAGGGGAGGATTGCAGTTGACAATCACATGTGGGCTGAGCGGGTTCTGAAAATACAAAAAAATTTCCCCAATGCACACATTGAACTGGCCGCTCCGATTATTGGTGCTATCCGGATTATTAAGACCCCAACCGAGTTGGATTTTTTACGTGAAGCCGCAGCAGCCATTGATCGAGTACACGCGCAAGTCCCTGATCTACTTCGCATCGGGCGTACAGAGGAGGAAGTTGGTCGCGACATTTCCGAACTCATTTTGGAAGAAGGGCATGCACACGTTGACTTCGTAATCGTTGCCTCTGGTCCAAATGGTGCCAGTCCTCACCATGAACTCAGTAGTCGCGTAATTAACGCAGGAGATCCCGTTGTTGTCGATATTGGGGGAACCATGCCCAGCGGCTATTGCAGTGATTGCACACGCACGTACTCGATGGGAGATCCAGGGGCCGAATTCATCCAACGTTACAAGGTGTTGCAACGCGCTCAAGAATTATCAACCGATGCAGTACATAACGGTGCAATCAGTCACAGCATCGATGCAGCGGGCAGAAATGAGCTTGCCAAGAATGATCTAGCCCAATATTTCATCCACCGTACCGGTCACGGTATAGGTCTTGAAACCCATGAGGAACCCTACATTGGTGAGAATAATGAAACGATAATTGAAAACAGCATGGTTTTTAGCATTGAACCCGGTTTTTATATAGAAGGTGTACATGGGGCTCGCATTGAAGACATCGTGATTTGCACCCCCGATGGACCCGAGGCGCTTAACCATCAAACTCGTGACCTTGTCATTATTGAGATTTAGTTCGCGTTTACATGTCTAAGCGAACCTTGATCACCAATGCTGCAATCTATGCACCGAGTGTTCCCTTCGCAACGGCAATGCTGATTGACGGCGAAGAAATCGTTTGGATTGGAGACCATAGCGGCGCTGAAGTTCACCGAGAGCTCGCCGACACGGTAATCCATGCCCAGGGTCATTTTTTGGCACCGGGCTTCGTTGATGCACATGTTCACGCAACAAGCACCGGAATCATGCTGAGTGGCTTGGACCTCACCCAAGTCACGAATAAGACTCAACTCCTTAACTTGCTCAGTGATTACGCAAAGCACCTCAACGGGGGGACCGTCCTAGGCCACGGTTGGGATGAAACCAACTGGAGCGATCCCGAACTCCCCACTCGCATAGAGATCGATCGAGCAACTTGGGGGAGTGTTGTCTATTTAAGTAGGGTTGACGTGCATTCAGCGCTGGTCTCGAACTCACTTGTGGCGCAATTGCCAGCGAGCCGAGAACTCACGGGATTCGGCGAGGGTCCGGTCACTCAACTCGCTCACGGAGCATTGCGCACATTTGCATTGGGATCAATCACTAGTGGTCAACGAAGTAAAGCTCAAGAGACCTTTTTTTCACACGTACTTTCGCGTGGAATTGTCAGCGTTCACGAAATGGCAGGGCCACACATCAGCAGTCATCAGGACGCGCGATCGTTAAAGGAACTCGCTTCACAAGCAGGCATGCCACATCTGGCTATCTACTGGGGTGAACTCTTCAGTGAACATACCCGCGAAACCATTTCTGATCTTGAAGCTATAGGTGCTGGTGGTGACCTGTTCATCGACGGTGCGATTGGTTCACGAACGGCATTTCTTCACGATCCTTACACCGATAACTACGAGACACATGGTGCCAATTACCTCAATGTCGATCAAGTAGCGCATCATCTAATTGCCTGTACCCAAGCAGGTATTCAAGGTGGATTTCATGTGATTGGTGACCAAGCTTGCGAAATCGCACTAAAAGGTGCCCGATTGGCGGCTGCCCAGACTTCGGAATCAGACTTTCGAAGGCTCCGGCACCGCTTAGAACATGCGGAAATGCTCACAGATGACCACATTGAAACCATGCGAACCCTAGGCATGAGCGCAAGTATGCAACCTCTATTTGATGCCTGGTGGGGAAACCCTGGTGGCATGTATGAGTCTCGTTTAGGCGATCGATCACAATCGATGAATCGGTGGGGGAGTCTGCAATCTCACGGAACCGCGGTCTGTTTTTCATCTGATTCGCCGGTAACACCGAACACTCCATGGAATGCAGTCCACGCTGCAATGCACCATCACAATGCACATGAGCGCATCAGTGGCAGGGCTGCTTTCGCTGCGCACACAAGAGGTGGTTGGCGCGCACTTGGGCCGCAATACGACTCAGAGGGCGTTATCGAAGTAGGAGCCACGGCTAATTTAGCGACCTGGCACGTTGAGGATTATCAAGTGCATGTTCCGGATTCACGGGTTACCCAGTGGAGTACCGATCCTCGATCCGCCACTGTGCCCTTGCCCAATTTAGGTGAGGCGGAATCACCTGTTATTCCACTAAATGTTTGCACAATTGTAAAAGGGAAAATCGTTTTCCTAGAGGAGAGTTTTTCCGATCGGGTTAGCACCAATGGGTAACGCACTTGTCACACTTGTACTGCGAGTCATCTCTGCTGCTGTGGCGGGTTGGTTTCTTTCTTTGGCTTATCCCTTCGCGAGCCAGTGGTGGCTAGCACCAGTCTCAATTGCGATTTTTACTATTGCGGCATGGAATACGAATAAGAAAATAAGTGCTCTCATCGGATTTATTTTCGGCCTAGTGGCCTTTCGTTTGCAACACGATTGGTTGATCGTGGTGGGCGTTGACGCAACCTGGATTCTGTCCATCTATCTAGCCCTATGGATTGCCCTTATCGGCGTTTGTATTTCAGTTCTTTCCCGAGCAATCACTCGACAAATAATTCCTTGGCCGATAGGACTTGCCGCAATAGGTTCAATTTGGGTGGTGGAAGAATTCTTGAGGGGACGTTACCCATTCGGTGGTTACCCTTGGGCAAGGCTGGCTTTCAGCCAGGCCGACTCACCATTGGCTTTTTGGTCCCGGCTGGGTGGAGTGCCTTGGCTAAGTTTCATCGTGGTACTCATTGCAGTTTCATTCGTTGGGATTGTGTACATAGCTTCCATACGCGCGAAGTTGGTTCTCATACTGACCATTACCGCCTCCTTTCTCATCCCACTTGCCCTTAGTGCCAATGCAACAAGCGCACCGACTGATTCGACCATTGCCATCGGCGTCGTGCAAGGGGGCACTCCACAAATAGGCATGGGTGCCATGGATGTTCGCCGAGCCGTCCTTGAAAATCACGTCAATGAAACAATCAAGCTGGCTTACAAAGTTAAGAGCGGCGAAGTTCCTCAGCCAGAGATAGTTATTTGGCCAGAGAACTCCTCCGATTTGGATCCATTCACCGAACCTGACGCCGCGACGCTGATCAACCGAGCAGCACAAGCAATTGGTGTCCCGATTCTTGTCGGCGCAGTGGTTGACTCCTCCACGGATCCCCAAAACGAGGTGTACAACATGGGGATCTTGTGGGATCCCATAACAGGACCCGGTGATACATACATTAAGAATGCCCCTGTTCCCTTTGGAGAGTTCATTCCATTCCGCAGCCTTTTGACGCAATTCATTTCACGGTATGACCGAGTACCGCGCGATTTTGCTCACGGGATCGAGCCGGGTATTTTCACCATTAACGGTGTCTCCCTGGGTGATCTGATCTGCTTTGAGGTAGCTGTCGACCCGGTCGTGAGTACGGTTATCAACGAAGGTGCGCAAATTCTTGTGGTTCAAACAAACAATGCAACCTATGCGGGAACGGCTCTTCCGGAGCAACAGCTTCACATTGAGCGACTCCGCGCAATTGAATACGATCGCACGGTGATCGTGGCTGCAACAACCGGTATCAGTGCGGAAATTTTCCCAGACGGTAGCGTGGGTCAGATTCTGCAAGATGGTGTCACAGGGTCATTTGTTGTGGAAGTGGCGCCGCACTCGAACTTGACTCTAGGTGCGCGGTTTGGCCCCTACATCGAATTGATCATTTGTCTGTTTGCCATAGGTATTTTGGTCGCAATCCCGATTCGTAGGCGTCAAAGGCTGACAAGTTAGGGTGAGCACGTGAGCGCAGTTCCGCAACCAGTTGACGCAGCACTTGGACGGGTTTTGGTCATCATTCCCACGTACAACGAAGTGGAAGCACTTCCCTTGATTCTGGCTCGCGTACAAAGCAGTGTCCCAACCGCGGAAATTCTCATTGTTGACGACAACTCACCAGATGGCACAGGCAGGATCGCTGACCAATGGGTTGCCCAGAACACGGGGATTCATGTCATTCATCGTGTTGGCAAGGCAGGACTAGGCGCCGCCTACCTCGCAGGTTTCTCGTGGGGCCTGCAGCAGGGCTTTGATGTACTCGTTGAAATGGACGCTGATGGTTCACACCAGCCTGAACAGTTACCGGAACTGCTCGAGGCTCTGAAATATTCGGATCTCGTACTTGGCTCGCGTTGGGTCCAAGGGGGAGGAACCCAGAACTGGTCAAAGAACCGTGAGATTCTCTCCAAGGGTGGCAATTACTACACAAAAAAAATGCTGGGGATCGACATCAATGATGCCACTGGTGGGTACAGGGCATTCAAAGCCAACACACTTCGCGCCCTAGATCTGCACGAGGTTGCGTCCGCTGGTTATTGTTTCCAGGTTGACCTTGCGTGGCGGGCGAAGCAGCGTGGCTTTGTTGTCACCGAAGTGCCAATTACCTTCGTGGAGCGTGAAGTCGGTACGAGCAAAATGAGTCGCAAGATCGTCACTGAGGCTTTATGGAGAGTTACGATCTGGGGAGTAGACCGGCGAATCAAGATGTTACGTCACAAGATGTCAAAAAACAGTGAGGTCAATGAGTGAAGATACGTTCACGCCTTTTAGTTTTCGGTTATCCACTGGTTGAGATTTTGCTATTTTGGTGGGTCGCCAGCATGACTGGGTGGGGGATTGCGATCTTGTTAATCATTGCTGGTTTCCCAGCAGGTGCAGCCTTGATGCGCAATGCAGCCGCCAAGGCCTCCGTAGTTGCGACGACACCCGATGAAAATAAGCCGAAGGTTGCACGATCTGCGGCTTTAATGTTTGTTTCTGGGCTTCTCATCTTGGTACCGGGTTTCGCCACTGACATCCTTGGCATAATTTTTTTAATCCCACCGATTGGAAATCGAATAGTAAAGGTCTTCAGTTCATGGATTGGTGCGCGCATGGTGCGCATGCCGGGGTACGGAAATGCCGGTTTCACCGGAAGTCAATTTGCGGCTTATGTCGATGGTGAAGTAATCCGTGGGGTTGTGATCAGCGAAACGGATGAGGATCCACATGAAAACGGAGGCCCCGCAGGGCCTCCGCAAATCAGTAATTAGTCGGGCATCGAACAGTCAGTCTCATTGTCACGCCGATTGAGCCAGAGACCCCTGGTGCAATAGTGCTACTCGTTCTTCATAGAGGGCTTTCAGTTCTTTCAAGGTTCGACGCTCGAGCAACATATCCCAGTGGGTGCGGACTGGACGATCCGGAATTTTTGGTTCAACCACGAAATTTGGTCGAACAGCGGCGCTGCCGCAGCGACAATCCCATTCAATGGGGATTTCCTCGGCTTCGACTGAAATGGGAATGAGTGACACGTGCCCCGATGGACATACGTACTTAACCGCGACTCTTTCGGCAGGGGGCACTAAGTCTTCGCGTTCTAGACTCAACGCTCCTAGACGTGTTCCTCTCATAGAGGTCTCAATCATGATGTGCCCCTTTCGTCACTCACTGATCCAACTTTTGGTTCATTAAGGATCAGACGGACGAGATGCAGGCTTGGTTCCCTAAATAATCGAATTCCACAGCTGCCTATCGAGCAAAGAGGGCTAACACCACTATTGTGATGCCGATCACAGCCCCAGTCACGATCCATGGGAAGGTTTTCCTCATGCGACCGTATTTTGGCTTTCCCACACCGTCGGAAATTTCCCCCTGCCGCTTGAGCCTCTCATTTCCTCTAGCAATCCTGGCCGACCGGGCAATCCGATCGTCGGCGCTTGCCTCTTTGGGGCCTTTGGACAGGAACTCTGGGTCCAGCAATTCATCAAAATCGTGGGGATCACTCACCCGCAAATATTAACCTAATGCCAGCTAGGCTGCCGCCATGCCAACCGCAACGTTTAAAAGTGGCCGTGCTTTCGACCGATTAATCAACTTTTCAGATGCGGTTGTCGCCGTTGCCATCACTGTCCTAGTACTTCCGATCGCGGACATCTCGCTCACCCGCGGCGAGAACACAGTCTGGAGTGTTCTTTATGACCACGCTGGTCAGATCATTACCTTCTTTTTTACATTTTTTGTCGTTTCGATTATGTGGCTCACACATAACCGGATCATGAATCAGATGCGTGGATATGACGGAGTTATTTTTTGGCTCAACACGGCTTGGCTCTCCGTGATCGCCTTCCTTCCCGTCACCAGTGCGCTTTATTCTGACGCTGGCGAAGACGGTTTGGGTGGATGGTTTTCAGGGAAAAGCCTCGGAGGAGCCGGAATGCTCTACTGGGGCTCCCTGGCACTGATCAGTTTAATTAGTGCCCTAATTTCTCTGCATGCACGCAGACACGCTCACCTCTATGACCCCGAGCAAAAGATCGTTCACACGTGGCAGAGTAATTTGAGAGGTTGGATTTACTCTATATATTTCCTGTCCATCGGAGTTGTTTCGCTCGTTTCTACGAACGTCTCGTCCTACATGCCTTGGGGCCTGATTTTATTGCCGTTCGTTTTTAAACAAGGAGAGTTCAACAACGATGAAGATTGATTCGGATCCACGGCCACAAGGCAACAGGGTCACGCTCAACCGAGTAGTTATTCAGGGACTGGATTGGCGGAGGAAGTTCACGACAGTTGATCATAAAATAGCCGATAATGTACATTATGTCATATTTTAAACCTCAGGTAAGGCATAGGTGATTTCGAGTGAACACAGCATTTGCCGGTACCACTAATGTTCGTCATCAGGGTGACTGTCTCTTCATGGAGCTGCAGCACCAACAATTCATAAACTCGAACGATTCAAAGAGGAGAGTCATGCTAGAAAAACTCGATCTGGTTCAGGCACATGAGCAGATTCTGGTTTCTGACACCTGGGATATCACATCCGCTGTTGCTTTGGGTCAACTTTGTCTTGAGCGAGCAAGGACCAACGAACTTCCCATATTGATTATGGTGCGCCATCTCGGACAAACCGTGTTCTTAGCCGGGTTGCCCGGATCATCGACTTTGAACGAGAACTGGGCAATGCGCAAAATACGTTTGGTTGAGTTTTTCGGTAAAGGCTCAATGCTTGTACGCCTCGAACACGAGGCGGGTGGAATAAGCGTCTATGCAAAACATTCAATTTCCGAGGAAAAGTACGCTGCTGTTGGTGGTGCCATTGCCCTTCGTAATTCCACCGGGGTTGTTGGCGTGCTTGTGGTTTCTGGCCTAGATCAATTCTCCGACCACATGTTTTGTGTCGACGCTCTCACAGATTTTATGGTTCCTGACCACTTATAGACTGGTCATTATGCAACCCCAGAAGATCCTCCTGTACTACATTTTTAGACCGTTAAGTGATCCACATGCAATAAGTCTTTGGCAGAGAAAACTGTGTGAATCCTTAAATTTGCGTGGCCGGATTTTAATTTCCGAACATGGGATTAACGGCACTGTCGGTGGAGAAATTGAACACCTCTTGAGTTACATCAAACACAACAAAGAGTATCCGCCATTCAAAGAGATTGATTACAAATGGTCAGAAGGAACGCGAGAAGATTTCCCCCGTCTGAAGGTCAAAGCCCGAAGTGAGATAGTTGGTTTCGGAATCCCGAATGAATTGAAGGTAGATTCCCAAGGTGTGATCGGTGGTGGACAACACCTCTCCCCCACCGAATTGCACGACCTCGTTGAAGTCCGTGGAGATCAAGTCGCTTTTTTTGATGGCAGAAATGCTTTCGAGTCACGAATCGGACGGTTCAAGGGTGCGATTGTTCCCGATACGAACACCACACACGATTTCATCGCTGAAATTGATTCCGGCAAATACGATCATTTAAAGTCCAAGGCTGTTGTGACTTATTGCACGGGGGGAATTCGATGTGAAATTCTCAGTAGTGCCATGAAGTCACGTGGTTTTGAGGAGGTTTATCAACTCGATGGCGGGATCGTCAAATATGGTGAGGCATTTGGCAACAGAGGGCTCTGGGAAGGAAGCCTTTATGTTTTCGATCGCCGAATGGCAGTTGATTTTGAGCCAAATGTTGCCCCTATTGGACAGTGTGCCTACTGCGACGGGTTTACCAAAGATTTCTACAACTGTTCAAGTGACTGGTGCCGAGAGATGACCCTTGTTTGTGACACATGCGTTGGCCATGATGTGTTGTCCCTGGACTGCATTCACGCTTAGTGTTAATGACCATTGTTAACGCCGTTGGCAACGAATCTAGTTGAGAGCTAGTTCCTCAATATTTGGGCAGCTACACACAAGATTGCGATCCCCAAATGCCCCGTCAATTCTGCGAACCGGCGGCCAATACTTATTCGCACGAACGGATGGAGCGGGGTAAGCGGCGATGGACCCCGCGTAGGGCAGTTCACCACCGTCAATAAGACACGCGGCTGTGTGCGGAGCATTCACCAAAGGGTTGGAGTCTGCTGACCATTCACCGCTAGCAACCATGTGAATTTCTTGAGCAATGTTGACCATAGCGTTTATGAATCGATCCAATTCGGCTAGATTTTCACTTTCCGTCGGCTCAATCATAAGTGTTCCAGCCACAGGAAAACTCATAGTCGGTGCGTGGAATCCGTAGTCGATGAGACGCTTGGCAATGTCATCGACGCTAATACCGGTGGCAGCAGTAATTGGTCGAATATCAATGATGCATTCATGAGCTACTAGTCCGTTTGCACCGCTGTACAGCACAGGATAGTAATCATTTAGTTTGTGCGCGATGTAGTTTGCGCTGACAATTGCAACCTGTGTTGCCTCAAGGAGCCCTTGTGCACCCATCAGCCTGATGTAGGCCCAGGGAATGGGGAGAATCCCGGCACTCCCCCAAGGTGCCCCGCTTACGGGTCCAACTCCGCCGTCAACAAAGCCCATTCCGCTAGGACCGCACTCGGGGCGCAAAGGATGCGACGGAAGAAACGGTGCAAGGTGTGCTCGAACACCGACCGGACCAACGCCCGGACCTCCCCCACCATGAGGGATGCAGAATGTCTTGTGCAGGTTCAGGTGCGATACATCGGCGCCGAATTTTCCAGGCTTGGCCACACCCACGAGTGCATTGAGATTTGCGCCGTCAACGTATACCTGCCCCCCTGCCTCATGAACCAGTTCACAGATGTCAGCCACCGCGGTTTCAAATACGCCATGAGTTGACGGATACGTAATCATCAAAGCCGCTACTTCGCCGGCGTATTTAGCCAGATTATTTTTGAGGTCATCAATATCGACATTCCCCAGTTCGTCACATGAAATAACGACTACCCGCATGCCAGCCATTACCGCGCTCGCGGCATTCGTGCCGTGGGCACTGCTAGGAATTAAGCAAATATCCCTGTCATATTGCCCGATACTCTCCAAATAGGCCTTGATGGCCAGTAACCCAGCAAACTCACCTTGACTTCCAGCATTTGGCTGCAACGACACTGCGTCGTAACCGGTTATTTCAACTAGGTATTTCTCCAGTTCACGAATTAGTTCCACGTAACCCTGGGCTTGATCAAGGGGCGCGAACGGGTGAATATTGGCAAACTCCGACCAGGTTATGGGTTCCATTTCAACGGTTGCATTCAATTTCATCGTGCAGCTGCCGAGGGGAATCATTGACCGATCAAGAGCGATGTCCTTATCAGAAAGCTTACGCAGGTATCGCAGCATTGCGGTTTCGGACCTGTAGGTATTGAAAACCGGATGCTCGAGAAAGCTCGTTGTGCGAATTGACGCCTGCGGAATTGATTGCGATGAGGGCATAGCATTAGCGATGAGCTTTCCGGGGGTCAGCACCTCCGCAATTGTGTCAATTGTTGCTCTTGTTGAGGTTTCGTCAAGTGAAATTCCCAAACTCGATTCGTTGGTGCGACGAACATTGATGCCTATTTCCTCGAGAGAATCTGCCTGTTGTTGTGCATTCGCTGACGTGAGCGTTATGGTGTCAAAAAATTCGTTAGATGCCAGCTGGAAACCGTGCTCTGATAAATGTTCAGCCAGAATTGTGATGAGGTCGTTAACGCGTTTCGCTATTTCAGTCAGACCCTGGGGTCCGTGATAGGCGGCATACATTCCAGAAATAATGGCCAGTAGCACCTGCGCTGTGCAAATATTGCTGGTGGCCTTTTCCCTCCGAATGTGTTGTTCACGGGTCTGAAGTGCGAGTCGATATGCCGGGGCGCCGTCTGCATCAACACTTACACCAACAAGACGACCTGGCAGACTGCGTTCCAATCCTGACCGTACCGACATAAATCCAGCGTGTGGTCCACCAAATCCCATTGGTACACCGAATCGCTGCGCTGAACCAACGACTATGTCTGCCCCCAAAGAACCCGGTGATTCGATAAGGGTCAACGCAAGCAGATCCGTGGTCACGATTGCCATAGCCCCGGATGATTTGATCCGCTCAATGATCGGTCCTACGTTGTTGATATTTCCCGAAGATCCCGGGTAACAGATGACCACTCCAGCGAATTCTCCCTCGGGAATCGGCTCTGTCGAATCCCAACGCACTAATTCAACACCCAGCGGCTTCGCCCTGGTCTTGAGCACCGCCATGGATTGCGGGTGTAAATCCTGATCGACCAATAAGGCATTGACATTCTTCTTTCCTACACGCAATGCCAGGGTCATAGCCTCAGCCACTGCGGTTGGCTCGTCCAATAAAGAAGCCCCTGCTACAGGTAATCCGGTTAAATCTTCGATCATGGTTTGAAAATTGATCAGAGCTTCAAGTCGACCTTGGGAAATCTCTGGTTGGTAGGGCGTATAGGCGGTGTACCAGGCCGGATTCTCCAAAATATTTCGCTTGAGAACGGCCGGTGTGTGGGTGTTGTAGTAACCCATGCCAATCAAACTTGTTGCGACGCTGTTTTTACCGGAAATTCTTTTTGCCAACTGGATGACGTCTTCTTCAGACCTTGCGGGAGGAAGGTCTAGTGCTTCATTCCAGCGAATAACCTCTGGCACGACTGCCTGAGTGAAAGCTTCAATCGTTGGGTAACCCAGTACCTCGAGCATCTGCTCGACATCGCGCTTTCGCGGGCCAATATGACGATCAGAAAAACGGATCTCAGTCATGTAACACTCCAAGGTCGATGGGCATACTTACTAGTTCCCCATCTGTTTCTAAGGTTTCCCCTACCTGAGAGCTTCACCACCTTACGGCAGTTTTCCCCTTCGGTGCAATCCTAGGACTGCTTTCCAGATTAGCCTTTTTCTAGCGGTTCATGTGCCTGAGAGTTTGGTGGGGCCTTGCTCCTTCGGCGGTGCGCAAAATGTCACTTCTTTCCAACGCACTCTCTCCCGCTAGAGATCAAGCAGCTACCCAGAACCCTACAACTAGCCAGCTGCTCGTGCTGCGCGACGCTCCGAGAGTTCATCGTGTCCCTGCATTGCGACCATACCCGTCTCAGGAGCCTCGCCAGGCAGTGACGCCAGATTCCCCTCAATCTCTTTCCACACGCTGCCAATTGCGATTCCAAATACCCCTTGCCCACCCCGCACGAGATCCACTACTTCGTCTGCACTATTGCATTCGTAGATGCTGGCTCCATCACTCATGATGGTCAGACTGGAGAGAACACTTGCATCGCGGGAGCTAAGGTGCTCGACCGCCAGTCGGATGTTATGAAGGGAGACACCTGTATCGATGAGACGTTTAACGATCCGAAGTATCAGGATGTCACGAAATCCGTAAAGCCGATGACTTCCTGAACCATGCGCCCCTTTAACACTAGGAACAACAAGCCCTGTCCGGGCCCAATAGTCCAGCTGGCGGTACGTGATTCCGGCGGCGGCACAGGCTGTTGGACCTCGGTACCCCAAATCTATTGGTACTACCGGGACATCGAGTTCTTCGAACATAGATGGCTGGATTGGGTAGTTCTCAAAAGCACCAATATTCTCGCCAGTCACATTTTCCTCCTACGAATAGGTCTCGAACCTACGCAAGCCTGAGGCGCGATGCTATCCGACACGCCACAGCCCATACCGGCTAAGTCTCAACCTGAAGGTGATGTCGAGCCACCTACTGTGGAGCCTCGAAGTCCTCTGGAGAAACACCCTCAAGGAACTCTCGAAATGCCTCGACTTGATCCTCGGGTTCCCCTTCGGCTTCATCGGGTATTTCGACTCCAGCTGCGTCTAGGACGTCTGGGGCAACAGTGATAGGTACACCTACTCGTAATGCAAGCGCTATTGCATCAGAAGGCCTAGAACTGAGTTCATGGACCTGGCCATCTGTTGTCATGAAGTCCAAAATCGCGAAAAAGACACCATCCGTCAACGAGGTAATTCGCACCCCGGTCAAGTTAGCCCCAAGTTCCTCAATTAAGTCGACGATCAAATCATGGGTCATCGGTCGAGGCGGAGTCACACCCTGCTGGGCATAAGCAATTGCAGTCGCCTCTACGGCCCCCACCCAAATCGGCAGATAACGGGTACCGTCGATTTCATTGAGTAGCACAATCGGCGTATTTGAAGGCATTTCCATCCGGACGCCAGCAACAATTACAGGAATCATGTACATAAGGCTAGACCCTGTTCATAATTTTAGCCACTGCCCGACTTAATCAACTCAGCACGAAGCAGGGCAGCATGCAGTTGCACGAAAAGTGATGCCAGTTCACGAACGGTTTGTTGCGCCCGAGCCTTCGCATCACGATCACGTGGATGTGAGTAAGGAGTGGCAATCTGCTCAACCAGCCCAGACTCTCTATTGGCGACCACCCGAAATGAACGAAGATGCCGCGCCTCAACTCCAAATTCGGATAATTTGGCTGCGATCATGCAGATCTGAACGGCATCTTCGTCGTAGTGGCCGGTGGCATTTGTCCAGACAAGTCCATCCTTTTCCAACGCTGCAATCAGGGTTTCTGACAACAACGTTTCTTCTGCAAGTTCACTTCGGGTAAGTCGAATCCTGCCGGCCCCAGGACGAAAATCATCAGGGCGAACTCCCTGTCCTGATGAGAGCGGTGCTGCAAGTCCCGCCTGCTCAAGATTCTCATCAAGTTGGTCTTTGATCACTTTCAGGGGCAAATACTGGTCGCGTTGCAGTGTCAAAATTGAACGCAGACGAGTTACATCGTGGGTGTCAAAACGCCGATAGCCAGATGCCGTACGAGACGGGGTTATCAAACCTTCGGTTTCCAGGAAGCGAATCTTGCTAATTGAAACATCGGGGAAATCCTTCTTCAACATACTGAGCACTTCGCCGATGCTCAGGGTATTTTCTGACTGCGAAGTCATTAGCCTTCCACGCCCACCAGAAAAATGAAACGGAACTTGCCAATCTGGACTTCATCTCCTCCGCGCAATTGTTGATCCTCGACCCGCACACGATTGACATAGGTCCCATTGAGACTGCCAACATCTTGCAAACTCCAACCTTGAGCTCCATGTCGAAATTCCGCATGCCGCCGGCTCACGGTGACATCGTCAAGAAAAACATCGCACTCTTCGGCACGACCAACAATGATCACTTCACTACTTGGAGAAAGGACATATTCTGTGCCCTCGCCTGGGCCTCGATGCACAACCAACATGGCAGCGCCATTGGGTAGATCTCGATGAACACCCGTCCCCACTGAAACAGGACCAGTGCCCGTGTTGATTAGTGAGGTGATCGCACCCGTGTGTTCAATCCCTAACCCGCCTAGATCAAGTTCAACAGGAGCTCCGCAGGCGGAGCAGAACCTATCATTTGCTGAGACATCCTGATCACAAACAGCACACTTCATAAGAATTCCTATGCCTTATTAATCAGCGCATTGTAATCGGCTGAACTGAGTAGTTCGTCAATTTGTTGGGGAACATCTGGCTCGATTTCCACTAGCCACCCGTTGAAATAGGGAGAAGAGTTAATTAACTCAGGGCTCGCCTCTAGATCAGCGTTGGTTGCGACAACCGTGCCGTCAATGGGGGCAAACAGATCACTAACGCTCTTGGTTGATTCAACTTCACCACATGAGGTCCCAGCTTTTAGTTCCTCCCCCACCGAAGGCAATGAGACGTAGACAATGTCTCCGAGTGCATCTTGGGCGTAGTACGTAATGCCGAAAACGGCATTGCCATCTTCATTGAGGCGTACCCACTCATGATCTGAGGTATACGAAAGTTCTTCAGGTGTCATGACAAAAGCCTATCCCTTGGCATTGCGTTGTTCAAACAATGTTCGCGTCTGAAGAAAATACCCCACGCCAGCCCACCAATACAGATAAGTTCCCCACAGGGCAAATGCCCAGCCAGCGGCCGCCATGGCCGTCGCAGTGGTGGAATCGAGTCCACCCAAGAGGATTAGTGGAAACCCCCACAGCAATGCAAATGTGGCGGCCTTGCCAATGTAAGTAACCGGTAGAGCCGAAATTTCCAATCTGTGCAGCGAGGGGATCAAAGCAAGCAGCGCAATGTCGCGAAGCGCAATGACCAACACGAGCCACCAGGGAATCAAGTCTGCCAAGGCCAGTCCAATGAGGGTGGCTGCAATGTAAAGCCGGTCAACCATTGGGTCGAGTAAGACACCCAGCCGGCTGATCTGATTGAGTTTACGGGCCAAAAAGCCGTCCACCCAATCTGTGGCCCCAGCAATAACCAGCACGCATAAAGACCAGAAGTAGTCTTCTCGAGCCAGTAGGAGGTACAAGAACAGAGGGATACCCAGCAGGCGCAAAAGACTCACGGCGTTAGGGATTGTCCACGGTCGCCAGGGACTCATACTTTAATCCCTTTTCTACTCTTAACAATGTAGATAACGACGGACACAATAAAAACGACAATGAGCGTGCCTGAAATAGCCATCAAGCCAATGATCCATGCATTTTCAGTGGGAAAGCTGAGATCGCCGCTGAGTTCGATTTGCTGAATTGGCTGACCCTGATCGGTGTTTGAAATGATCAGGCTTGAATTGGAAGCTTGTGCCACATCAAATGAAATAGACGTTCCACTCCCAGTCGCCACGAATCCCACTGGCTCACCAAATTCGAACCAAGGTTCTCCCAACGCGCTATGTGTCACTATCCACGTATTCGATTCGAGTGATGCAATGCATGTGTCGCGTCCTAAAATCGTGGAATCAACCGAATCACGAGCGAGCAGCCCAGCATTGAACTCTTCCTCAGGTGACAGATCGATCGTGATTCTCTCGCGCAGGTTAGGAAGTAGTGCGAGTTGGCTAGGGCGGCTTATTTCAATTCGATCCAAATCGATTAGCACCACCTCACAGAATTGCAACTCCTCTGCACTAATTACCGGTCCGTCGACACTCAACGCCTTTCCCGATCCAAAAGCAGTAAATAGTGAAATTGCGAGAATGCCGGCCACCAAGGCAGAAACTAATAGCAGCGCGAGTGAAAAAATCGCTAGGATCTTTCGCAAGCGTCTCACTCGTCAACCCTTCTGCTGGCTTCACCTCGTGCCCAGCCGTTCAGTGTCGCTAAAAACCTTCTCGACGGCTCATACATCTTATGAGCAGACCATAGCTTTCTTTCAAAGGACAGAGTCTTAGGCTTGGCCGGTGATTGATCGCACTTTGCTGATAACCGTGAGCGGACTCGATGCACCTGGCCTGACCAGTGCAATCTTCGAAGCCCTTGCGCCCTCGCCCGTCGTCGTGATTGATATGGAGCAACTTGTTGTTAGGGGGCACCTCACCTTGGCTATCGCTGTGGAAATTGATCCCTCTGTGGGCGACTCTGAGGCTCCAACCGTTCTTGACTCAGTTCGGAAAGATGTACGACTTGCAGCAAGTGCTCGGAATATGGAGGTCACAACCCGTCCCGTGGCCCTTTTGGAAGCAGATCATTCTCCAGAGAAATTTCAGGTGATCGTCATGGGTTCCCCGCTACACCCTGAATGCATAAGTATCGTCACGTCCACTATCGCAAAGCATGGAGGCAATCTTGATCGAATTCACAGGGTCGCTGACTACCCGGTTACGGCTATCCGTTTGGAAGGGTCCGGGGTCGCTCCAAGTGCATTGAGGCGCCCCCTTGCTGAGGTCTCAGCGCGATGCCAAGTAGATATCTCCGTACAAGATGTTGCCCTTGAAGCACGAGGACAATATCTTGTCGTTCTTGATGTTGATTCAACCCTTATTCAAGATGAAGTCGTTGATCTGCTTGGTGATCTAGCCGGTGTTGGCTCGCAAGTGAGCGAAATAACGCAGGCTGCCATGAATGGCGATCTTGACTTTGCTCAATCCCTTGAGGCGCGGGTCAAACTCCTAGCGGGTTCGCCGGCAACCCTGCTTGAGCAGGTGGGCAAAATGGTCACGCTGACACCCGGTGCCCGAACATTGTGCCGAACATTGAATCGGTTGGGTTATCGCATTGTCTTAGTTTCAGGTGGTTTCACTAATGTGATTGAACCTATTGCCAAAGATTTAGGCGTGTACGCATTTCGGGCCAACACCCTTGAAATCAGTGATGGGAAAATAACGGGCAAACTTGTCGGTCCGATTATTGATCGTGAGGGCAAGCGGCAAGCACTCATCGATTTCGCAACTCAGTTGAATATTCCCAAGCGACGAACAATTGCGATCGGAGATGGAGCCAATGACATTGACATGATTTCAGAGGCTGGACTCGGAGTTGCATTTAATGCCAAGCTGGCATTACGCGAAAGCGCAGACACCACCGTTAATGTGCCCTATTTGGATTCTGTTCTTTATCTTCTGGGAATTACTCGTGACGAGATAGTCAGGTCGGATCGCGAGAGAGCAAACTAGGAACCCTGGGAGTGCATTCCGCCATCGACGTGGATCATTTCCCCGCTAGTGGCGGGCAACCAATCTGAGAAAAGCACCACACACGCTTGGGCCGCCGCCGTAGGGTCGCTGACATCCCAACCTAATGGTGCCCGTTCCTGCCAAATATTTTCAAACTCCTCAAAGCCTGGAATGCTCTTTGCCGCCATGGTTCGAATTGGACCGGCAGCAACGAGATTTACACGTATCCCAAACGGGCCTAAATCTCTTGCTAAGTATCTTGATGTACTTTCAAGGGCCGCTTTTGCAACGCCCATCCAGTCGTATGTGGGCCATGCAACCGTTGCATCAAAGTCAAGGCCAACTATTGAACTTCCACGTCCCAGCAAGGGCTGACAGGCGACGGACAATGATTTAAAAGAAAATGTTGAAATGTGCATTGCCACTGCAACGTCTTCCCATGAAGTGTGCAAAAAATTGCCACCGAGTGCACTTTCAGGCGCAAAGCCAATGGAATGCAGGACTCCATCTAGGTGTGGCACGTGCTCGCGCACTCGATCCGCCAACGATTCAAGGTCCTGCTGCGAGGTAACGTCCAGTTCAACTATCGAAACCTCTCTTGGCAAACGAGCCGCGCTGCGTTTCGTTAAAGACATAGTCCGCCCGAAAGATGTCAAAACCACATTCGCACCTTGTTCTTGTGCGAGTCGTGCAACGTGAAATGCAATTGACTGATCTGTGAGTACACCCGTTATCAAAATGTTTTTATTTTCTAGCAACATGATTCTCCTCAGTGTCCCATTCCAAGTCCGCCGTCAACTGGGATTACGGCTCCAGAAATGTAAGCGCCATCCTCTGAGACGAGAAACTTAATTACCTGTGCAACTTCATTCGGCTCGCCATAGCGCCCCGCAGGGATTGTCCCCAAGATTGCCTTCTTCGTACTTTCATCTAGTGCATCGGTCATATCGGTATTAATAAATCCGGGTGCTACAACATTGATAGTGATACCCCGACTGCCCACTTCTCGGGTAAGTGAACGCGCCGCTCCCACTAAGCCAGCTTTTGATGCAGAGTAGTTAACCTGACCCGCGCTTCCCAGCAGACCAACAACAGAAGACATAAAAATAATTCGACCATTTTTCGCTTTAATCATTGGGCGCAACACCCTGCGGGCTAGTCGAATAGAACCGATCAAATTCGTATTGATGGTCTCCTCGATATCTGCATCACTCATACGCATAAGCAGGGAATCTCGAGTGATCCCCGCATTTGCTACGAGCACTTCAACGGGGCCGAAACTTGTTTCAATTTCACTTATTGCATTCTCAATTGACTCTGCGTCGCTCACATCAATGCGGACACTGCCAACCCCATAACTGGAACTAACCGCTCCCGTTCGCGAACCAATAACCACTTGGTATCCCGCGACGGCTAACACCTGTGCGGTTGCCGCACCGATGCCTCGGTTCCCACCTGTGATGAAAGCGACACCCAAATCTTTGCCCACTTATTGATCCTCGAGGCGGTAACCCACTCGTACAGTGACTTGGAAATGATCTACACCATTATCCCTCACGTATCCGCGGATCTGATCAACTTCGAACCAGTCCACATGCTTGTGAAGTTCGCCTGCCCGTTTCACGGCATTACGAATCGCCGTATCAAGGGATTCAGGGGAAGTACCAACAATTGTGGCGATCCCGTAACTCCGGTCCGTCATAGAACTCCTTTTGTCAGATCGCGCTCAATGAGTAATGGGCTTAGGCTATCGCCATGGCACCTGAGGTCTACACCATCACGGCGACTAATCGGGCTTTGAGCAATGAGCAGTCAGGTCGGACCAAGAGGTATCTGATTTCCATGGGGATAAGGACCGCATGCGTTCTCGCTGCAATCGTTGTTCCCGGGTGGCCCAAATGGATTTTTATTGCGGGCGCGGTCGTCTTGCCATATTTGGCGGTCGTGATCGCCAACGTGGGTCGAGGTAAGGACGAGGCTGGCACAATGGGAGTGGCCGCCGTGGCATTACCGAGCGCCGCCTCAGCCCAAGAATATGAGCGTCGCATCTCACGTTCCATCGAAAGATAACAACCGTTTGAGCGTCGTTCCTGAATAATCTGGGACTTCGTCTGTGGATTAAGGTGAAGTGTGCTTGCCCTTCTCAAGACCCCGCGTTGGCTCGGTTTCACAACCATCGTGATTCTGTCGATTATTGGATTTGGGCTGCTCAGTCGTTGGCAATGGGATCGGGCCGATGAACATCGCGCAGAGCGCCTAGCTATCTCAGAAGCGCAAGTTCTACAGGATGTTGACTCGGTTAATAACCTCAGCGAGTTTACCCGCGTCCAGATTTCCGGTTTCTATGACAATCAAAAAACTCAATTGGTGCGTCAACGTCCGCTTGATGGCGGCAACGGTTATTGGGTTATGACTCCACTCGATACAAATTCAGGAACGAGAATCTGGGTGATTCGTGGATGGGTGGGAGCTTCCACCATTGCCACTGAGGTGCCATTTGTTCCACAAGCCCCAGTGGGACAAGCCAAGATTACCGGTGCAGTTCGATATTTTGAAGAGCCACTCGATGATGTTTACGGGCTTCCCGCAGGAGTCATTGCAAAAATGTCGTTGGAAGAATTGTCAACGCAAAATTCCCCAATTACTGTTGATAACCGGGTGGTTCAGTTGATGTCATCAACACCCTCTGATGAAATATTGATCGTGCCTCTGCCTGAAGTGGACGAAGGGCAAAATATTTCGTATGCAGTGCAATGGATTTTCTTTGCCCTTGTTGCGATTATCGGTTGGTTTATTGTCTTAAGGCGTGAAGCCGAAACGCCTAATGAGTGAATTGTGTTTCATAGAGGTCCGAGTAAACCCCACCCTGGGCCAGTAATTCATTATGAGTGCCGCGTTGAACAATTTGACCATCAACGACGACGAGAATCTGATGCGCTCCCCTGATCGTCGAGAGTCGGTGCGCAATCACTACAGATGTACGCCCACTAAGGGCATTGTCCAATGCCTGATGAACAGCCCTCTCGCTTTCACTATCCAAGTGGGCAGTCGCTTCGTCGAGAATTACAACACGAGGTGATTTCAAGAGCAACCGAGCTAGTGCAATTCGTTGCTTTTCCCCGCCAGAGAGCCGATAACCTCGATCGCCGACGACGGTGTCCAAGCCTTCCGGCAGGGATGAAATCATGTTCCAGATTTGTGCGTCAACACATGCTTGCTCAACTTGTGCGGCAGTCGCGTCTGGTTTTGCATAGAGCAAATTTGCGCCAATAGTGTCGTGAAACATGTGAGAATCTTGTGTGACAACTCCGAGGGCATCTCGCAGAGCTTCAAAACTGACCTCACGAATGTCCTCCCCACCCATCCGAATAGAACCCCCGACTGGGTCATAGAGCCGTGAAAGCAAAGCGGTTATTGTGGTTTTCCCTGCACCCGAAGGACCCACCAAGGCCGTTAGCGTTCCAGCGGGCACTTCAAAACTAACGTCACGCAAAACGGGTTCTTCGCCCCCAGCAGAATCTGTCCGAGCAATTGACTCGAGAGACGCCAAACTGACCTCACTGGCCTTCGGATAAGTGAAATCGACGTGATCGAAGGCTACAGACAGTGGTCCACTAGGGAGCGGCTTAGCATCAGGCGATTCCACCACCAGTGGTGGTAAATCAAGTACTTCGAATACCCTGTCAAATGACACAAGAGCGGTCATAACGTCAACACGCACATTTGAGATGGCTGTTAGTGGCCCATATAGCTGCGCAAGCAAACCAACGAGAGCCAGCAATGTTCCCAGGGAAATGGCACCGGATATGACTAAGTTGCCACCAAGACCGTAAGTTACCGCAGTTGCCAATGCAGCAACAAGCGTTAGCGCGGTAAAGAACCATCGGTTGGCCATTGCGATCTTGATACCGGAATCACGGACAACTTTCGCTCGATCACTGAACACCCGAGATTCTTCTTCGGGTCGACCAAAAAGCTTTACCAAAAGTGCTCCCGCAACATTGAACCTCTCTGTCATTTGGTTGCTCATTGAGGCGTTTACGGTCATCTGTTCACGGGTCATAGATTGGAGTCGACGACCCATGTATCGAGCCGGCAACAAGAAAAGAGGTACCAAGATGAGAGAGGCGAGCGTTATTTGCCAGGACAGAATAAACATTGTAACCAAGACGATTACGAGTGAAATCATGTTTCCCAGCACGCCACCAAGTGTGGAAGTGAATGCCTGTTGGGCGCCTATTACGTCATTATTCAGCCGTGAAATAAGAGCACCAGTTTGTGCTCGGGTAAAAAACGCAATGCTTTGAGACTGAACATGGTCATAAACTTCATTTCGAAGATCGAAAATGAGGCCCTCTCCGATACGAGCCGAGTAGTAACGGCTTACAACTCCCAAACCCGCGTCAGCGATCGCCAATAATGCGATGAAAACTGCTGTCCAAGTAACCAGAGAGGCGTTGCCGGGTGTTATTCCTTGGTCAATGATTCGACGAAAGAGCAGTGGTTGAGCAACACTTAACAAGGAAGCAAAAACCAAAGTGATAAGGAATAAAGTAATCAGAGCCTTATAAGGCTTTGCATATCCCAGTATCCGTTTTACGGTTTCTCGACTGATCTTGTTGTCTTTAACGGATGCATCTCGTGTCAGTGACCGATACATCATCCATGCGTTTTCCGCTGACACAAACTACCCCAAACTAATAATTATTGATCTGACATGAGTGAGTGAAGGTGGCGTAGGCGTCTGATCTGGGACCGCCGTTCGGCCACCCAAGGCTCTTCACCGTAGGCAATCCCGGCCAGCATTGACTTCGCATCAATGAGAGCTTCGGGCATGACCGCTCGTAAAGGATTAATAAGTTCGCTGAGCCCCGTTTCGAGATTATCAGAAACAATGCTCACTAGTCCTAGTGAGCAAGCCTCATCGCCGGTAATTACGCGCCCACTACCGATGAGTTCAAGGCTCTTGCGGTAACCGAGTGCTTCCATGAACCGAGCGGTTCCGCCCAAATCAGGGGTAAGTCCCCATTGAGTTTCCTTGAGGGAAAACTGTGCGCTCGGCTGGGCAACGATGAGATCACACGCCAGTGCAAGTTGAAAACCGGCACCAATTGCATGCCCTTGAACTAACGCAACGCTGACCTGTGGCAAGTCACGCAGGACTCGAAAGAAACGCTGATAATGCGCAATTGTGTCGTCCATTTGCGTGTCATTCTGTACTGCCATTTCCATGAATGATGGCTGACCGGGGACTCCTTCGGGAGTAAACATTGCTCGGTCAAGCCCCGCGGAAAAAGACTTACCGTTTCCGCGCAAAACAATGAATCGAGCATCCTTGGGAACCCGCTGACTGATGTCAAATAACTGATCCCACGTGTGCGGCGTTTGTGCATTTCGCTTGTCAGGATCATTGAGGGTTATCGTGAATATGTCACCAGAGTGATCGGTAAGGATTTCCATGACCTTAGGCTAACTCAATTAGTTCGATATAGGCTTCGCTCCAGAGATCCTCGTCGCCATCAGGCAGGATAAGAACTCTTTCCGGATTGAGGGCTCGTACTGCGCCGGGATCATGTGTAACCAATACAACGGCCCCTTCGTAGAGAGACAAAGCATTAAGAACTTCCGCGCGGCTTGCTGGATCAAGGTTGTTTGTTGGCTCATCGAGTAAAAGCACATTTGAGCCCGAAACCACCAAACAAGCCAATGCCAATCGGGTTTTCTCACCACCGGAAAGTACGCCTGTCGGCTTGTGAACTGAATCTCCTTGAAATAGAAAGGAGCCAAGAACGGTTCTTTGCTGCGTATCATTGAGATGCGTTCCAGCCGAAGCCATGGTTTCCCATACGGTCGCAGTCGGATCTAGAGTCTCGTGCTCCTGAGCGTAATAGCCAACGACAGCACCGTGCCCAAGCTCCCTCGATCCCGTGTCTGGTGGGTCAATTCCCGCAAGGATACGCAACATAGTCGTTTTTCCTGCACCGTTGAGCCCTAAGATTACGACTTTGCTGCCGCGATCAATAGCTAGATCAACATCGGTAAAAACCTCTAGGCTCCCGTAGCTTCGGGAGAGATTCTCGGCCATCAAGGGAACCCGACCGCAAGCCTTAGGTGTGGGGAATCTCAGTTTCGCCACATTATCCTTCTGAAGGACCGTTGCTGTTTCGGCCATGATTCGGTCTGCACGTTTGAACATGCTTTGAGCAGCCTTGGCTTTTGAGGCTTTTGCACGCATTTTTTCCGCTTGTTTGCGGAGACTGTCAGCCTGTGTTTCCGCATTCTTGCGTTCGCGCTTTCTTCGCTTTTCATCAGTTTCTCTCGCGAGCAAGTATTTACTCCACCCCATTGAGTAAAGATCAATTTCTTGTCGGTTCGCGTCAAGATGCCACACTTTGTTCACCGTGTCTTCGAGAAGTTCGGTGTCATGGCTAATCACGATGAAACCACCTTCGTAGGCCGCGAGGTATTTGCGCAGCCAGCGAATTGAGTCGGCATCGAGGTGGTTGGTTGGTTCATCTAAAAGCAAGACATCGGCATCGGAAAAAAGAATTCGCGTCAGTTCAACACGCCTGCGTTGACCACCGGAAAGAGTCCCCAGCGGTTGACCCAGAATGCGATCATCTAAACCAATACTCGCCGCAATGGTTGCTGCCTCAGACTCCGCCGTATAACCACCAAGGCCTTCAAATTCACCTAACGCCCTGTTATATCGATCTCCTGCCTTATCAAAATCCTCGACACTGATTCCCGGAGCGGCTAGAGCCTCCGCGGCTTTTGTCATCCGGATAGAGACCGCATCAAGACCTCGAGCACTGAGTATTCGTGACCGTGCCAGTTGGCTTGGGTCAGCTGTACGGGGATCTTGGGGCAAATAGCCCACAGTTCCCGTGATTTTGACACTCCCACTAGCGGGAGCGGCCTCACTGGCCAGAACCCGCGTTAACGTTGTTTTCCCGGCCCCATTGCGACCAACGAGCCCAATTCGGTCACCCTTGTCCACCCGAAGCATCGGGGCGGTGAGGAGGAGTTCTGATCCCGCGCGCAACTCGATTTCGGAAGCGGCAATCATGGTTAGGGCAGTCTAGTCCCTACGCATATCGGTTGATTCAGACGTTGAATCCGAGAGACCGCAGCATGTCCCGACCGTCATCCGTAATCTTGTCCGGTCCCCAGGGTGGCATCCAGACCCAATTGATCTTAAAGTCTGTCACAATCGAATCCAGCGCACTTCGAGTTTGGTCTTCGATCACGTCAGTGAGCGGACACGCTGCCGAGGTCAGCGTCATGTCAACGGTTGCCGAGTTGTTCTCGTCCACGGTAACCCCGTAAACCAACCCAAGATCAACGACATTTATGCCCAATTCGGGGTCAATAACGTCTTTCATTGCCTCTATAACATCCTCATCGGTTACAGCCATCATTTACTCATTCCGTGTAGTGGTTTTCGCGGTCAACGAAGCCTTAATTTGTGCATCGGATAACGCCATCCATGAGATGAGCGCACACTTGATGCGAGCAGGATACTTGGAAACACCTGCGAATGCGATTGCATCTTCGAGTACCTCCTCATCTGGTTCAAGTTGTCCTTTTGACTTCATGAGTTCCATGAATGCAGCCTGAATGGGCGCGGCTTGCTCAGGGGTCTTTCCATTGATCAGCTCGCTCATCACGCTGGCACTCGCCTGTGAAATCGAGCAACCCTGCCCGTCGTAAGAAACCAACAATGTGCCGTCAGAATTCTGTCCGATCTCTACGGTGATTTCATCCCCGCAAGTTGGGTTGACTTGATGACTCTGAGCCAGTGAGTCAATCTCGACTCTTTTGCCTCGGGGATTTTTATAGTGATCAAGGATTATTTCTTGATAAAGGTCTTCGCTCATGCGCTCACCGCGACAGTTGCTCCAAAGAACTCTTGAGCACTCTTAATTCCCGCTATTGCTTGATCAATATCACTCTTGTCATTGTAAATATATGTCGTGATTCGAGTGGTCGCTGGAACGTCAAAACGCCGGCAGGTTGGCCAGCAGCAATGGTGACCCACGCGCACGGCAACCCCCATCGAATCCATCAGGTGTCCCACGTCATGAGGGTGAATTCCATCCACGACGAACGAGACGGCTGAACCACGATCATGAGTGTCAAGGGGTCCGATCACTCGAACTCCAGGCAGTTTTCCCAGCTCCGCCAAGGTATAGGCGGTCAATTCCTGTTCATGTTGGAATACGTTTTCCATGCCCAAATCCGTGAGATATTCACATGCCCGGGCGAGCCCTATCGCTTGGGCCACCATGGGGACGCCTGCCTCGAATCGCTGTGGCGCAGGTGCATAGGTGCTCTGTTCCATGTGAACCATTTCGATCATGGAACCTCCTGTGAGAAATGGTGGCATGACGTTGAGAAGTTCCGCCCGACCCCACAAAATCCCGATACCGGTAGGGCCAAGCATCTTGTGACCACTCCATGAAGCAAAGTCAGCTCCGAGCTCGTGCACATTTACGGGCATGTGCGGAACGGATTGACAAAGGTCGACCATTCCAAGAGCCCCCACCGCGTGCGCCATGTCCATAATTTCTCTGACGGGATTGATCGTCCCTAAGAGATTTGATTGGTGCACAACAGAGACAAACTTTGTAGTGCTGTCAATAACTCCTGGCTCAATATTGAGTCGACCCTCTTCGGTGATTCCGAACCAACGTAGGTGCGCACCGGTCTTGGCGCACAATTCTTGCCATGGGACAAGATTTGCGTGATGCTCCATTTCCGTTACGACAATGGAATCACCTGGACCAATGACAAAACGCTGATCGACATCAAGACCTTGGCGTGCTTTGTCTGTTGCATTTGAAAATGCATATGCCACTAAGTTAATTCCTTCAGTGGCATTTTTAGTGAATACAACCTCGTCAACATGCGCTCCAACGAACGAGGCGATCGTTTGCCGAGCACGCTCGTATGCGTCGGTTGCTTCCTCAGCTAATGCGTGCGCCCCACGATGAACGACCGCGTTGGAGTTTTCGTAGAAGTGTCTCTCCGCATCCAAGACCTGTGTTGGCTTTTGTGAAGTCGCGCCACTATCGAGGTACACCAATGGAACTCCCCGAACACTTCGAGAGAGTATCGGAAAATCAGCGCGCAACTCGTTGACGTCGAACATTACGCACGCGCCGCGGCAGTGTAAGTCTCGTAACCATCTGATTCCAGTGCGTCAGCCAATTCTGGGCCACCGGTGGCCACAATTCGTCCGTCAACAAAAACGTGCACGACGTCGGGCTTGATGTACCGAAGGATTCGCGTGTAGTGGGTTATGAGGAGTAACCCAGCGTCGCTGGACTCCTTAAAACGATTAACCCCTTCGCTTACGATTTTGAGAGCGTCAACATCTAGGCCAGAGTCTGTTTCATCCAGGACTGCAATCTTTGGCTGCATTAACCCCAATTGCAAAATCTCATGTCGCTTCTTCTCACCGCCAGAGAATCCCTCATTAACATTGCGGCTTGCAAAGGCTGGATCCATCTGCAAATCTGCCATAGCCCCCTTCATGTCCTTTGTCCATGTGCGAAGTTTTGGAGCCTCACCTTTTAATGCAGTGATTGAAGTGCGCAAAAAGTTGGAAACTGATACGCCAGGGATTTCAACGGGGTATTGCATCGCAAGAAATAGGCCAGCTCGTGCGCGTTCATCGACGCTCATCGCAAGAACATCTTGACCGTCAAGATCAATAGATCCAGATGTGACAGTGTACTTGGGATGACCTGCGATCACGTACGCCAATGTGCTTTTGCCTGATCCATTGGGACCCATGATCGCGTTAGTCGTACCAGACTCAACAACGAGTGACACTCCACGAAGAATAGGCGTTTCGCCATCTTCTGTTATGACACTTGCATGTAGATCGGTAATAGTTAGCCTGCTCATTAATTCGTGCCTTTCGTGATAAGAATCGGACTATTGGGATCTGTTACATCGGTAAAAACGGGGTAAGTCTTGACCGGGGTGATAGCAGGCAGCGAGGTAGGTATGCCGGTGCGAACGTCAAAAGCCGAACCGTGCAACCAACATTCAATAAGGCACCCATCCACCTCACCTTCTGAGAGAGCCACGTCTGAGTGGGAGCAACGATCCTCCAGCGCAAACATGCCCTCAGTGGTGTTAACGACAACAATCAAGTCGCCATCAACCTCGAACTGACGCGCTGTCCCGACCGGCACGTCAGACACAACACCCAGACTCAGTTGGTCACTCATGATCGACAATTCCAAGCTTCGACTCGATTCGGCGCATCAACGAACCACTCAAATCCGGGTCATCGATTTTGCTCAGAACATCGACAAAGAAACCTCGTACAACTAGTTGACGGGCAACCGGTTCGGGGATTCCTCGGGACTGCAGGTAAAACAACTGCTCGTCATCGAATCGGCCAGTAGCACTCGCATGACCGGCACTGATTACATCACCGGTTTCTAGTTCCAGATTAGGAACCGAGTCGGCCCGCGGACCATCTGTGAGCAAAAGGTTTCGATTCAGTTCATAGGTTTCAATTCCGATTGCTTCGCGTCGAACAAGAACGTCGCCAATCCACACTGAGTGAGCACCTTCACCACTGAGCGCACCCTTGTAAATGACGTTGCTTAGACAGTGAGGCTGCGTGTGATCAACAAGGATCCGATGCTCCTGGAACTGATCGCCCGTGAGCAAAAAAGCACCCAGCATCTGTGCCTTTCCACCCGGTGCTCGATAGGTCAGAGTGGGAACCGTTCGAACGACACCGCCACCGAGAGTGATTGACAGGCCGAGGAAGTTGGCGTCCCGTCCAACTTCAGTGAACCAATGTAAATGTTGCATTACCGCTGCGTCTGCATCAATTACAGACAACATGGTCAAATCTGCTTGATCGCCCAAGAGTGAAAGCATGGATCCGCTGACATTTCCCGTTGTGTCATGAATTAGCACTACCTGTGCCTTGGAAAATGGACCAGCATGAACTTCCACGTGTAGATAGTTGTTCTCGCCTGCATTTTTAAGATTCACAACGATCGGTCTTGAGTGAATGGACTCCTTTGCGATAGTCACAAGGACAGCATGCGTTGCTTGCGACCGAGCAATTGCACTCGGACGATCTGTCGGCATCCAGGACTGAGACAATCTCGGATCACTGGTTTCGACGTATTCAACTGTTACATCGTGTTCGCCACTAAGCCCAACACTCCCCCAGTTTGCTGGTTCGAAAAAACTAGCCAATTTTCTCATTGGCGCAAAGCGCCACTCTTCTTCACGTCCTTGAGGAACATCAAAATCCCCAACGTCACGCGAAAAAACCCGAGGGGCCAAATCTGTTGCTGGAGCAACGGTGGGAGCTCTCACCCAACAGCCCCTTCCATCTGAAGCTCAATCAGACGATTGAGTTCAATTGCGTATTCCATTGGTAGTTCACGAGCAATGGGTTCTATGAATCCACGAACAATCATTGCCATTGCTTCATCTTCACTAAGGCCACGCGTCATCAAATAAAACAACTGTTCTTCACTGACCTTTGAGACAGTTGCTTCGTGTCCCATCTGCACGTCGTCTTCGCGTACATCCACGTAGGGGTACGTGTCGGATCGACTGATGTCATCAACAAGTAGGGCATCACATTTAACCGTGCTCTTAGAGTGGTGCGAGCCCTCCAATACCTGAACCAGGCCGCGATAACTTGTCCGACCGCCACCACGAGCCACCGACTTGCTAATGATTGAAGAGGATGTGTGAGGAGCTGCGTGAACCATCTTGGCTCCAGCGTCTTGGTGCTGCCCTGCTCCGGCAAATGCAATGGACAGGGTTTCACCGCGAGCATGTTCACCGGTCATGACGACTGCCGGGTATTTCATTGTGACCTTGCTACCAAGGTTTCCGTCGACCCATTCCATCGTGGCACCTTCGTGCGCAATAGCCCTCTTGGTTACCAGGTTGTACACGTTTGTTGACCAGTTTTGGATTGTCGTGTAACGGCAGCGCCCACCCTTTTTCACGATGATTTCAACGACAGCCGAGTGCAATGAATCACTTGAATAAATAGGTGCTGTGCATCCCTCTACGTAGTGCACGTAGGCGCCTTCGTCGACAATAATGAGTGTTCGCTCAAACTGGCCCATGTTTTCCGTGTTAATCCGGAAATAAGCCTGTAATGGAATATCAATGTGTACGCCCTTAGGAACGTAGATGAACGACCCACCCGACCACACTGAAGTGTTCAGCGCGGCAAACTTGTTGTCACCTACGGGAATCACTGACCCGAAATATTCCTTGAAGATATCTTCATGCTCCCGCAGGGCTGTATCGGTATCAAGGAAAAGCACACCGAGTTCTTCGAGATCCTCACGGATCTTGTGGTAGACAACTTCGGACTCGTACTGTGCCGCAACTCCACCGACGAGGCGTTGCTTCTCTGCCTCTGGAATGCCTAGACGGTCGTACGTGTTCTTGATGTCGTCAGGGAGATCACTCCACTCAGTTGCCTGCTTCTCCGTGGAGCGAACGAAATACTTGATCGTGTCAAAGTGAATCCCGGTGAGGTCCGAGCCCCAATGCGGCATTGGCTTCTTTTCAAAAAGCTTTAGGCCTTTGAGCCGCAAGTCCAGCATCCACTGAGGCTCATTCTTTTTGGCGGAGATATCGCGCACAACGTCTTCGTTGATACCCCGACGAGCATTTGCACCTGCGTCACTGGCATCACTCCAGCCATACTCGTAATTTCCCAGGGCCTCGATAGTGGCATCTTGCTCACTTTTGGCATTGGGGATCGTTGTACTCATAGTGATACCTCTCGATTTTCCCGCGGTTTGCGAGTTTGTTGTTTTATCTGCGCTACATGTCCAAATGCCTGATTAGGAATCAATGTTGTACAAATGCGATCCCCTTGAGCCAATGTCGCTAGGCGCGTGACGTGTTGACCCAGCGCCGCACTGAATGCGTTAGTTTCCTCTTCGCACAACTCGGGGAATTCACTTGCTGCCGCTACAACGGGGCAATGGTGCTGACACAGTTGAGTTGAATGTGTGTTGCCCGAGGCTGGCTCCACGGTTGCGGCGTAACCCTTGCTGTTGAGTACCTCGACTATTGACTCGATATCTCCGCCAGCGGTTATACGAGCGGCACGGTCCGCGGCAAAAGCCCTGACTGCTTCTCTACCAAAAGATCGATCAATGAAGCGCAAACTTTCTAAGGCCAAATCGTCATAGCTCTGGTCACAGGCACTACGTCCCAGGGGTGTTAACGAGTACGTCCCACTTGGTCTGCCCCGCCCACGTGTGGGCGTTGGGCCAAATGGAGTGCGCTCATGTGATTCGACAAAACCCACCTCAAGAAGTGCACTGAGTGAACGACGGGTCGCTTGAACTGAGGTTCCTAGGGTATGTGATAAATCGACCGCCGTGGCCGCCCCGACCTCTAACAGGACGCGAGCTACCCGCTCAGCAGCACCTCCGGGGAATTTCACAACACTATTGTTGCCTAATTCCCCAACTATGCAACCGGTGGGGGTGCGTAACTGAACCCTAGACTGCATCCCATGGTCCGCAATCAGGCTCAATCAGAGCTGTCCACGTGGGCAATAGCCTGCCAAAACTTGAGCGCCACCTACCCCGGCGGTGGTGGAATTTCCGATGTGAATATTAATTTCGGGCCCGGTGTTACCGCAATTGTGGGAAATAATGGTGCAGGAAAAACCACGCTATTGGAAACAATTGCCGGCCTTCGGACACCAAATTCGGGACACGTCTGGCTATTTGGGCGCAGCCCTAGCCAGTGGCGATCAGAGGGCGTAAATCAAATTGGGGTAGCTCTACAAGATGGACGCCCCTACCCCAGCGCAAAACCAGTGGCATTACTCAACTACCTGAATGACCTTTATTCGGACACCAACAGCTCAGCTGGTCGACCCACTGTTGGCTTTCTGACCGAAGCTTTTGCTCTTACAACGAAAACTCTCATTAAAAATCTTTCGGGTGGAGAGTTACAAAGGCTCAAGTGCGCTGCAGCGCTCATAGCCGGTACCCCGATTTTGATTCTCGATGAACCCACGGCGGGTTTGGATCCCCAAGGCCGGCGTGACCTCTACAACCTGTTGGCCCAAGTCGTTCCGCAGCAAAGCACCCTGCTGGTATCAACCCATATTCTCGAGGATCTGGAAACCATGAACGGGAGGGTAATTGCCCTAAAAGCTGGTCAGGTGGGCTTCGACTCACACGCGAGCACAACCACTTCTGCGTATTCCATGACCTTTTCCAGCCGGGCAAATATCGAGCTCACCGGTCTACGCAATGCGCTCGCTGAAGATGTCGTCATCTCAGAAAAGATGAACGGGAGCTACTCAATCACCAGCAATGCGCCAATAGATGCGGCATTCATCACGTCCGTCATGAATTTTTGTGCGCAGATTGGTGCTGAAGTCACACAGGTAAATGTTCGCGAACGCGGTGGAGTCCTCGCAGAGATCGAAGACTTGCTCCTCGAAAAAGGTACCCAATGATTTCATCTCGTCGCCTGATCATTCAAACGAAATGGGAGTTCTTACTGAATTCACGCAATTCCGAGCAGATTTTATTGCTGGTACTCATCCCCATTGTGATTCTTGTCGTATTAACAAAGACAACGATTATTGGTGGGGAAACGACAGAACTTCCATCAGCACTCGCGACGGTGCTTACAATTTCGACCTTTGCTGCAGGCTTAACGTCCTTGGCAATCGCAACAGCATTCGAGCGTCGCAGTGAGACGTTGGTCTTTTTAGGAACAACTTCACTGACACGTGTCGAAGTAGTCCTCGCCAAGAGCCTGGGAAGTCTTCTGCTGGCAATATTCGCTGGCCTGTTCACATTTACGGCGGCAATTATTCTCGGATGGACTCCGACACCCTTCACTATTCTCATTCCACTCTGGATGGTGCTCGGGGTTTTTAGTGTGAGCGGTTTCGCGTACCTGCTCGCAGGAACTTTGCGAGCAGAAGCCGTGCTGGCGATTGCCAATGGCATTTTCGTGCTAGTTCTCATGTTTGGTGGTGTCATTTTCACCTTCGGAACGAGTATAACGAACGTATTAGAGTTTTTCCCTCCGTTGGCCCTCAAGAACCTCATCCAGTTTTCGGTCACCGATGGGAATGAGGTCACCGGCGTACATGTGATTAAAGCCATGTCCATCCTCATGGTGTGGGGCGTAATCGGACACATGTTGGCTTCTCGATTTTTCAAGTGGCGATAATCAAATTAAGGTGATGCCATGACGACCGTGAATCAGTCACTTTTCCCTCGCTGGATTCGCGGGATCTTTATAGCCAACCTGGTCGCACAGTCGGGAATCATTGTGACGGGTGCGGTTGTGCGCCTCACCGGATCAGGTCTCGGCTGCCCAACATGGCCTCAGTGTGTCGAAGGCTCCTACACGCCAACCATTCGACAAGAGGAAGGCATCCATAAGTTCATTGAATTCGGGAATCGACTTCTTACGTTTGTCCTTGTAATTATTGCTATTGCGGTTCTCGTTGCCGTCTTTGCTAACGCTATTTCACGTAAGCGAGCGGGCTTACCGCAGCGCCGGCCCATCATTATTTTGGCAGTCATCCCCTTTATTGGTACGGCCGCCCAAGCTGTTCTTGGCGGTATCACAGTACTTACGGGCCTTAATCCCCTCATAGTTTCGGCGCATTTCTTTGTCTCGATGGCACTTGTCGCGGCCGCCGTGGCCCTTGTTGCTCGTTCAGGTGACCCTGGCGACCAACCAGTTCGTTACCTTGCCCCTAAACCGATCCGATTCCTCACGTGGTTACTCGTGGGTGTTGCCGCGATCGTCGTAGTCCTCGGAGTGATCACAACGGGTAGCGGGCCGCATAGCGGTGACGCCGAGGTTGAATCGAGATTTTCCTTTGATCCACAAACCGTCTCGTGGATGCACGCCGATTCCGTGTTTCTCTTCATAGGGTTGCTCATCGGCTTGGTCGTCACGCTGATGCTTTTCCCAAGTACCGGATCCATGCGGAAGAGAACAATTCTCTTGGTGGCAATCACGCTCACTCAAGGCACCATCGGTTATATCCAATACTTCAACGGGTTACCAAGTTTGCTCGTTGCCTTGCACGTTCTCGGTGCTGTGATTACTTGGATAGCCGTTCTCTTCATTCCGTTCTCAATGCGCACGCGCGGTGAAATAGCACCGAACCACGTGCCCTCATCTAATTGAACATCGGTCAGCTGCCTACGGAAGAAAAGGCGTGACACCGATTAACAAGAAAAGTAGCGCCAAGTAAGTAATCGATCCGTGGAAAACTTTCATTGCAGGTTTCTGCAATTCATCGTAGTCGGCGTTTTCCCGGTGTGATCGTTTTACGAGCCCGAATGAAATTATGACAAACCAGATCCCCAGAATCAATGCACCAATGCCGTACACCCAACCCATCGGTGCAACTGGAATGAGAGCCAAAGAGGCGCCCACCATCACTACCGCGTAGACAACAATGTTTCGAGTTACAACCCGAGTTGGGGCGACAACGGGGAGCATCGGAACGCCAACGGCAGCATAATCGTCACGATATTTAATCGCCAGGGGCCAGTAATGCGCCGGTGTCCAGAAAAAGACAATCAAAAACAGAATCACCGGCGTCCAACTCAGCGACCCCGTGACCGCGGCCCAAGCAATGAGTACCGGCATGCAGCCCGCTGCTCCACCCCAAACAATATTTTGAGGTGTTGATCGCTTTAGGAGAATCGTGTAACCCAGGGCATACATGACAATTGCAAGGAAGCCTAGAAATGCGGCCAGCCAATTAGTTAATAGTCCCAGAGTCAGAACACTGACGATTCCCAAAACTGTTGCTTGAATGAGTCCCGCGCGAACACTTATCACCCCAGAAGCCAATGGGCGGCTTCCTGTCCGATGCATGACTGCATCGATATCTCGATCATAAATACTGTTATAGGTATTTGCGCTGGCAGCCGCAGCCGAACCGCCAATCACAACGGCAATAGTCTCGATCACGGTTGGGAGCCCGTTGGCTGCCAGAAATAGCGTTGGGACAGCCGTAGCCAAAAGCAATTCAACAATTCGAGGCTTGGTCACCCAAAAATAGGGTGCGAGGCGTTCGCGTAATCCCTGTTCGCCCACGTGCCTAACATAGTCAATCAACCGCTAACGGGCCCTTTGTGGTCACTTCTCGGACAGCAACACACTTCACATCGGCCTCAAAGGATGCATACATTCACCAATAGACTTGAGGCATGACTTCTGTGCCCATGAAACCAACCAAACTAGACCCACAACTTGAGTGGAGTGCAGACGATCAAAAATCTGTAGATCTACTCCGCGCTTTGGCTGCTGACGCCGTACAAAAGGTCGGAAATGGTCACCCTGGAACAGCCATGAGTCTGGCTCCTGCCGCCTATCTCCTGTTTAACAAGATCATGACCCACGACCCCAAAGACCCCGCATGGCTGGGTCGCGATCGTTTTATTCTCTCGGCCGGCCATTCAAGCTTGACGCTGTACTCGCAACTGTTTCTGTGCGGCTATGGATTAACCATGGAAGACATGAAGTCATTCCGCACTAAAGGAAGTTTGACTCCGGGTCACCCTGAGTTTGGTCACACCGTGGGTGTTGAAACTACAACGGGTCCACTCGGTCAAGGTATTGCCACCGCGGTCGGCATGGCCATGTCAGAACGCTTCGAAGCTGGTCTGTTCCCCGGCGCACCGTTCGCACATCGGGTGTGGGTCATCGCTTCAGATGGTGACCTACAAGAGGGTGTCTCAGGGGAGGCGAGCTCCCTTGCCGGAACTCAAAGATTGGGTCATCTCAATGTGATCTGGGACGATAACCGGATTTCCATCGAAGGTAATACCGAAGTAGCTTTCACCGAGAACGTTTCCGAACGTTATCGAGCATACGGTTGGGATGTCCACGAAGTTGACATGCTCGCAGACGGTGATGTGGATATTCAGGCGCTGCACGCCGCGATGGTCGCGTCAGCAAATAATACGCAAGTGCCCAGTTTTATCCGGATGCGAACCACGATTGCCTGGCCAGCTCCCAACGCCCGAGGTACGGCAAAATCACATGGATCAGCACTGGGTGCAGAAGAAGTAGCGGCAATCAAAGGTGAACTGGGGCTCAATCCTGACGAAAGTTTTGCTTTTGATTCTGAGCTATTAACTCGTATTCGCTCGACCCTCAACCAGCGAATCGTAGAGGCCCGAAAAATCTGGGATTCCAATTTTTCGACCTGGCGCAGTGATCACGCAGAGGCAGCAACACTTTTAGACCGACTACTTGCACAAGCTTTGCCCTCGGACTTTGACTCGGATATCCCGACCTACAGCGCCGGTGGCGCAACCTCAACTCGTAAAGCATCAGGTCAGGTGATCAATGCGCTCGCTGCCAAGCTACCTGAAATGTGGGGCGGTTCTGCCGACCTGGCCGAATCGAATAACACTTGGATCGAGGGCTCACCGAGCTTTTTGCCCTATTTCACTGAAAACGCTTCACCCTTTGGGCGAAATGTTCACTTTGGTATCCGCGAGCACGCGATGGGAGCCGCCCTTAACGGGATTGCACTCGACGGGTTAACCCGCCCATTCGGCGGAACTTTTCTCGTATTCAGCGACTACATGCGCGGTTCAGTTCGACTCGCCGCCCTCATGCAAACGGATGTCACCTACGTGTGGTCCCATGACTCAATTGGTCTGGGCGAAGATGGACCAACGCATCAGCCCGTTGAGCACCTGTGGTCCCTTCGCGCCATACCCGGATTAAGTGTCGTGAGACCAGCCGACGCTAATGAGACGGTCGCCGCGTGGGTTGAGAACATCAAACGTCGTGCCCCAGTCGGTCTCATTCTTTCGCGCCAAGATTTGCCCCACCTTGGTAACGACTATGCCGAGATTGCCTCGGGTGTTGCCAATGGTGGATACGTGCTTATGAGCGACCCAAACCCCAGAGTCCTTCTCATTGCAACTGGATCTGAAGTCAGCATTGCACTGGCAGCGAAGGAAACGTTAAACACCCAAGGCGTGGCAGTGCAATTGGTGTCAATGCCCTGCATTGAGTGGTTTGATGCGCAGCCGCAGGCTTATCGCGATGAAGTTTTACCACCGGGTATCACTGCCCGAGTTGCGGTGGAAGCCGGCGCAACTTTTGGTTGGTATCGATTCGTTGGTACACATGGTCAGGTCGTTGGGCTTGATCATTTTGGTGCGAGCGCAAGTGCCTCAGTACTGTTCGAAGAGTTCGGCATTACGCCTACGGCTGTAGTCTCGGCAGCGATGAAGTCCTTGGCAAATTCACGACAATGACAAACCGGGAGTCACGATGAATGCAGTACTCGAAAACCTGACACGGGCGGGTGTGAGTATTTGGCTAGACGACCTTACCCGCACTCGAATCACAAGTGGCAACCTTAAAGACTTAATTGACACGATGAGTGTCCGTGGGGTCACCACAAATCCGTCCATTTTTGAAGGAGCCATTTCCGGAAGCGTTGATGCATACGCAACTCAGATTGCATCCCTTGCTCATGACGGAGTGAACGCTGAGCAAGCAGTGCGCCTGATGACCTCCGACGACGTGAGAAGTGCCTGCGATGTTTTCTCAGAAGTTTTCAAGGATTCCGGCGGCATCGATGGCCGTGTTTCAATTGAAGTTGATCCACGCCTGGCCAGGAATACACAGGCGACCATCAACGAGGCACAAGATCTCTGGAACCTTGTTGATCGCGAAAATCTTTTGATCAAGATCCCTGCAACGATAGAAGGTCTGCCAGCGATCACCGAGGTGATTGGTCGAGGGATAAGCGTCAACGTCACTCTCATATTTTCAGTCGAGCGTTACGTCCAGGTCATGGATGCATACTTGTCCGGACTGGAACTCGCCATTGAGCGCGGCCACATGATTTCCAATATTGAATCAGTTGCATCTTTCTTTGTCAGTCGCGTTGACTCGTTGGTTGATTCGCTACTCACGGCAAACGCCAGTGATCGCGCGATTGCACTGCTTGGCAAGACTGCAATATCAAATGCCCGGCTTGCGTGGCAGTCCTACACCGAAGTTCTCGCTAGCGATCGTTGGAAGGCATTGAATGGTGCGAATCCCCAGCGACCCCTTTGGGCTTCCACAGGTGTCAAAAATCCAGCGTATTCGGACACGCGGTATGTCATTGACCTCGTTGCTCCCGGGTGTGTAAACACTATGCCTGAAAAGACCCT
>Ga0075467_10000049_pt1 | contig 70801 bp, 77 predicted proteins | sample DEB08_DNA_9_FD_75067 | JGI IMG/M metagenome (GOLD analysis project Ga0075467, IMG submission 75067) | Aqueous microbial communities from the Delaware River and Bay under freshwater to marine salinity gradient to study organic matter... | ecosystem: Environmental > Aquatic > Marine > Coastal ... | reverse complement strand
GTCGATGGCCCAAGAAATGATGTCTTCCTTGATACCCGTGGCGATTTCAGCGCTCAGGTCGAATGTGCCGAAATAGATGTCACCGGCCATGCCGTTCTCTTTCAACGCATTGATTGTAGGAGCAGCAGAGGTCGGGCCAAGCGTCAGGACAGCGCCCGTATCGGGGTTAGCAGACAGATAGGCAAGAACCTTGTTCTTGATTTCAGCCGGGTCTTGACCGGAATCGATCATCTGGTTGCCCAGATCGGCGCCGATTGCATCCGCAAAACCCTGGCAACGCTCAACCGATGCACCATTTGTGATGTAGTGGTTAACACATAGAAAGGACTTCACGCCCGCTTTCGCTGCGCGCATACCGGCTGCGTTACCTGCATCATACTCAGGCTGGCCGATGTGCATCAGCGCGCCCATGGATGCGGATTGCTCGTGCGTGCCCGAGTTCACTGTTATGACAGGAATACCCTGATCTACTGCATCACGAATCGGGCCGGAAAGTGCATCGAAGTCGGCAATGCTGACGATGATACCGTCGGGGCCGGAGGCCGCCGCTTGCTCAACAATACGGGCCATATCGCCGATATCGCCGGTTGGCGGATTGCGATACTCGACCGTTACGCCCAATTGGCCTTCAGCAACGCCAAGCGCAGTCTTGATTGTATTCCACCAGCTGTCAGAGTCCGGCGCGTGGCTGACGAAAACATATCTCTCGCCGTCCGCCGAAGCTGTGGATGCAGCCATCAGTGGCGCCGCCGCCATAGCGGTCGCAAATGCGACCTTCTTCATAAATGATTTCATATTTTTTCCTCCCAAGTTAGCCAGTTGTCTGGCGTAAAAGCGGCTTACGTACGCCCCTTCATCAAAATTTAACACATCCCCAATATTTTGCAATCGGTTGCAAATGAAGACAATAAAATGCATCAATTGCGCGCAGTATGTAGAGATAGGCCGCGTTTCGCGCGCTGTACAACGACCGAGATGTCCAAATTGGAGATTTTCCTACCATGGCGATAACATTGAAAGATGTCGCCGAGCGGGCGGGCGTATCACGCTCGGCCGTGTCACGGACGTTCACCGAGGGCGCGTCAGTTTCAGCCAAGACGCGGCGCAAGGTTGAAAAAGCCGCAAGCGAGCTTGGGTACAGCCCGAACGCACTCGCATCATCCCTGACGACGGGGCGCACGAAGCTTATCGGGCTTGTCTCAAACAACTTCCATAACCCGTTCTTCTTGCAGGTCTTTGACCTGTTTACCCGGCTCTTGCAGGAACGCGGACTGCGCCCGCTTTTAGTCAATCTGACGGATCAAACCGACCCCGAAGCCACGTTGCGATTACTGCGCCAGTATTCCGTCGATGGGGTCATCGTAGCCTCCTCAACACTGTCCCCTGAATTCGCGCTGGCCTTTCAGGAAGCCAGCGTTCCGGTGGTGCATTCCTTTGGCCGCATCGCAGCCAGCCCGCGCGTAAATGTGGTCGGAATAGACAACGTAGAATGCGGTCGGATGGCTGCGCGCACGCTGATCGCGCGCGGCTATAAGCGGATCGGATTCATGGGCGGGCCCCGCGAAGCGACCTCAACAATCGACCGCCGGAAGGGCTTTGACGAAGTTTTAAGCGTCACGAACGGCATCGAGACAACCGAGTCGTTTGCCACCGCATACTCGTTTGACGCGGGCCGTGCCGAGATGCTGGCCCTGTTAAACGGCGATCCCGCCGAGGCCTATTTCTGCGGCGACGATGTGCTGTCGATCGGCGCACTCAGTGCTTTGGCCGATAAAGGTCTGAACGTGCCGGGTGACATCGGGATCATCGGGTTAAATGATATGGATATGGCGCGCTGGGAGAACATCAACCTGACCACCATCCGCCAACCGATCCGACAGATCATCGACAGTTCGGTCGAGCTTGTTGTGGCGATGCTGGATAAGCCCGAGCGCCCCCCCGAGGGTCGGTTTTTTGCCTGCGAGATCGTCGAGCGAGGCACGCTGCGCCCCGCCAAAACTTAGCGGAACATCGGCGGACGGGCATCCACCCAGACGCCGTGCTTCGCGGCGGAATCAACTGCCGCAAACACAGCCGCCATCGACCGTAGTCCGTCCTCAGCAGTTGGAAGGTTGCCCTTCCCCTCGCCGCGCAGTTTCGCCGCCAGATCGACGTAGATGTTCGCGACCGCCAAGGGAAAGCCCTCGGGATGCGCAATGGCGACGCGGCTCATGCGTTGCGCATCTTCTGACAGACCCGCCTCACCCTTTTCAATGATCTCGGTACGTCCGCCAAGGCGGCTGTAAATGATCTGGTTCGGCTGTTCAGACGCCCATCGCATTCCGCCTAGCTCGCCGTACACCTGAATGTCCAACCCATGCTGACGTCCAAGCGCAATCGTCGACGTCCAAAGCCGCCCGACTGTGCCTTTCGCGGTGCGGAAGTTCACCATCGCGTCGTCTTCCAGCACGCGTCCTTGCACGGTTGACGCGAAGTCCGCCGACAGTGTTTCGACTTCGTCGCCAGTGATGAAGCTGGCTAAATGCAACGCGTGGATACCACAATCCGCCATCTGACCCGAGACCCCGGCCTGCGCCGGATCATACCGCCAGCGCACCCGTGGGTTTTCTGCATCGTCGCCGCCCGCGTGATGTCCGTGGCTGAAGTTGGTGACAACCGTACGGATCGCGCCAAGCTCGCCCGCCGCGACCATCGCTTTCATCTGCCGCACCATGGGATAGGCCGAGTAACAATAGTTAACGGCGCAAACCTTTCCGGTCGCTTTTGCAACACGCACGATCTCTTCGCCCTCTTGCACCGTCATCGTCATCGGCTTTTCACAAAGCACATTAAAGCCCGCCTCAAGGAAGGACTTTGTAATCTCGAAGTGCGTGTTGTTTGGCGTCGCTACGGTGACCAGATCGACCTTGTCGTCACGATTTCGCTCACCCGCCAGCATCTCCTGCCAGTTTCCATATGCGCGATCAGCTTCAATCCCGAGGGACTGAGCATAGGCTTTCCCCTTTGCGGGTTCGGCATCTAAAGCACCAGCAGAAAAGGTAAAATTCCCATCTGCCTGAGCGCCAAGCCGGTGTGCCGGTCCGATCTGACTGCCTTCACCGCCGCCAATCATGCCCCATTTCAGTTTCGCCATAGTCAGGCTCCTTAGCTAAAGCCGATGGATTGCAGATAGGCGCGGTTTGTCCTGGCATCGCCAAGCGCATCGGTATCAGGCAGCGTCGGATCACAGTCCTGTTCAACCGTACACCATCCGTCAAAGCCATTCTCGACAAGAATTTCGCGCACACGCGGAAAGTTAACGTCGCCGTCACCAAGATTACAAAAAATGCCCTGTCCACAGGCGTCATAGAACCCGGTGCCTTTGGCAATCACGTCGGCTTTCACCACAGGATCAATGTCCTTAAAGTGCATATAGCTGATGCGCCCGATGTGGCGTTCCATGAAGGCAACAGGGTCAAAACCGGCATATGAATGGTGGCCCGTATCAAAGCAAATCTTCAGAATGCTTTCATCAACTTCGTTCAAAAGACGCTCAAGTTCCGGCTCAAAATCTATGAAGCCCGCCGCATGCGCATGGATGCCAACAGTCAGGCCAAACTCCTCGGTCCCAATTCTTGCGACCTGCGCAATGCGATCGCGGTAGGCGGTCCATTCGGCCTTATCCATCTGCTCGGCATCATCGGCGCGACCGGCGGTTGGTGCGCGGCGTGGCGAAATAGAATCGATCAAAACAAGATGCCGCGCGCCGTGTGCCCTCAACGCCTTGCAGGTTCGTACCGACGCATCCAGCACATCGTCCCATGCGCCTGCATCGTGAAACGGGCGAAAGACCACGCCGCCGATCAATTCAAGATCAAACTCCGAAAGGGCTTCGGACAGCACCGGCGGATCCTCGGGCATGAAGCCAACAGGCCCCAATTCGATGCCTTTGTATCCGGCTTGCGCGTTCTCGCGCAATACGTCGCGCCAGCCCGGATTACGGGCATCATCGGCAAATTCCACACCCCATGAACAGGGCGCATTTCCAATTCTAATCGTCACGCGCGGGTCTCCTTTAAACGCGTCCGACCTGGGTCCAGGCCCCGCCGGCATGTGATGTGCGGGCGGCCTCTACCACCCGCGAAACAGCAAGGCCATCCGCAAACGTCGGCCAGCAATTTTTATCGTCCGCAATCGCCTCGAGAAAATCTCGCGCCTCGATTACGATCTGATCTTGGTACCCGGTTCCGTGCCCTGGACCCTGACAAAACGGCGCGTAGTCTGGGTGCCCGGGGCCGGTCAAAATCTTGCGAAATCCACGCTCGACCTCGGGGCCCTCAGCCTTGTAAAGCCACAACGCATTCTGGTCTTCCTGATCAAATCGGATCGCACCTTTGGTGCCTGTGACCTCGTAGGCGTAGCCCATTTTTCGCCCCGTTGCCACACGACTAAAGAACATGTGGCCCATTGTTCCGTTCTCGAAACGGCACATCATTTGGGCGTGATCGTCATTCGTTACTGGCACGCCGCCGCGGTCTGGGTGAACAGTTTCGATCTGCGCCATCACGCTGGATATCGGGCCAATCAACGCGAGGCTGGCGTTGATCATGTGCGGCGCAAGGTCGCCCATTGTGCCGTTAGCATCCCCGTCCGTGCGCCATGAAGATGGCATGTCGGGATCTGCGAAAAAGTCTTCTGTATGCTCGCCACGAAACCAGGTGACTTCCCCGATGGTGCCATTTGCGATCAGAGCGCGTGCGTATTGCGAGGCTGGCGTGCGAATGTAATTGAAGCCCACCATGTTGACGCATCCGCTGGAGTTGGCAGCAGCGACCATGGCTTCGGCGTCTGCAACAGACGCCCCAAGCGGCTTCTCGCAAAACACAGGTTTGCCAAGTGAAAATGCCAATTCGGCCGCAGCGCGATGGGTCGATTGTGGAGAGGCAATCACCACTGCTTCGACGCCCTGATCGCGCACAAGTGCCTCCCAGTCGTCGGCCGCTCGGGCAAACCCGAACTCGGCACGATACCGCTCGGCAGACGCCTTCGACGACGCCGCAACCATCTCAAGACGCGGGCGTAGCCGCGTGTTGAATACCGCGCCAACTGCGGCATGGGCGACGGCGTGAGCTTTACCCATATACCCGCCACCAATGATGCCTATGCCTATTTCCGTCATGTCCTACCCTCAAAAACACATTGCAACCGGTTGCAACACGGGTATCTTGTATCCGACAAGACCGTCAAGCATCTTGGTGCCTGAAAGGCCATATTTTGATACTCTCGGGGAGGACACGTCCGATGAGCGACCAAACCATCCGCCTGACCACAGCGCAGGCGATCATACGCTATCTGAACGCGCAATTCATTGTAATTGATGGAGAACGCCAACGCGTATGCGGCGGCGGCTTTGGCATTTTCGGCCATGGCAACGTCACCTGCCTGGGTGAGGCTCTCTATGATCACCGCGAGACACTGCCACTTTATCGCGGCCAAAACGAGCAGGGCATGGGATTCGCTGCCGCCGCCTACGCAAAGTATCACCTGCGCCGTCGGTTCATGTTTTGCACCGCGTCGGCTGGCCCCGGAACGGCGAACCTTTTGACCGCTGCTGCTCTTGCTCATGCGAACCGTTTACCAATGTTAATGCTCTGCGGTGACACCTTCCTGACCCGGCTGCCCGACCCTGTGCTGCAGCAGCTTGAGCACTTCAACAATCCGGCCCTGGGGCTGAACGATGGCTTTCAGTCGGTCACCCGTTACTGGGATCGCATCACTCATCCCGCACAGGTCATCCAATCGCTGCCAGCAGCCCTTGCTTTGATGCTCGACCCGGGCGACTGTGGACCGGCCTTCATCGCCCTGCCGCAGGATGTGCAGGGCTGGGCTTACGATTATCCAGTGTCGTTTTTTGACGAAAAAACCCATCGTATTCGGCGCCTTACACCGGATGCGGACGAGGTTGCAGATGCGGTTGCCTTGCTGAAGTCAGCAGAACGACCCGTGATGATCGCCGGTGGTGGCGTCCAATATTCAGGGTCCGTAGCCGAGATGACGGCCTTTGCCGAAGCACACCAGATTCCAGTGATAGAGACAATTGCAGGGCGCGCAAACATGGTTAACGACCATGGATTAAACATTGGACCCATTGGCGTGACCGGGTCGAACAGCGCCAATTCAGTGGCCGAAGCTGCCGATGTGATCTTGTCCGTGGGTTGCCGCTTGCAAGACTTCACCACGGGGTCTTGGACGGCCTTTGCCAAGGACGCAAAGTTAATCTCGCTTAACGCCGCGCGCCATGACGCAGGCAAACACAAATCTCTTCCCGTAGTGGGGGATGCAAAACTTGGCCTGAGCGCGCTTGACGCAGCGATGGCTGGTTATCAGGCCCCGGCCTCTTGGGTCGACTTCGCCAAAGCCGAGCGTGCGAAATGGAACGCCTATGTCGCCGAAAACGTACGCCCTGGAAATCGCCCGAACTCCTACGCGCAGGTCATCGGCGCAGTGAACGCGCTCTGTGGCAAACGCGACCGCGTTGTGGCGGCAGCCGGAGGGCTTCCTGCGGAAGTCACGGCCAACTGGCGCACCCTTGATATCGGCACCGTCGACGTAGAATTCGGCTTTTCCTGCATGGGTTACGAGCTTGCTGGCGGCTGGGGCGCACGAATTGCCCAATCCGAAAAGGAACCCGACGCAGACACCATCGTCTTCACCGGAGACGGGTCCTATATGTTGATGAACTCTGACATCTATTCATCTGTCTTATCACAGAAAAAGATGATAGTATTCGTTCTAGATAATGGTGGCTTTGCGGTCATCAACAAGCTGCAAAACAACACTGGCAACGAGAGTTTCAACAACCTTCTCGCGGACGCGCCAACCATTCCAGAAGCGTTCTCGGTCGACTATGTTGCACACGCCGCCTCTATGGGCGCCAACGCCGTTTTCGCCGACACGCCCGAGCAACTGACCCAAGCATTCAAGGCCGCGAAGGCCTCGGACAAGACGTCCGTTATCGTGATGAACGTAGATGCCTACGACGGCTGGACAACCGAAGGTCACACGTGGTGGGAGGTCGGCACGCCGCATGTGACCGACAATCCGAAAGTGCGTGCAGCGCACATTGAGTGGGAAGAAAGTCGCTCCAAACAGCGCAAGGGTGTATAATGGACGTCCTTCAAGGCATCAAAAAGAACACTTTCATCGTGGTTGGCCGCGTCGGGATTGATTTCTCGCCAGAACCCGCCGGTGTCGGGATCGAAGACGCTACGTCGATGATGGTCGCGATGGGCGGATCATCGGCCAACATAGCGGCGGGATTGGTAAAGTTCGGCTCGAAAGCGGCGTTGGTGACACGCGTTTCGAACGACGCAATCGGACGCTATTGCATCAGTCAACTGAACCGGTACGGCGTGGATGCGACCCATGTGAAGCCAATATCAGGTGAATTCAGAAACTCGCTGGCCGTCTACGAAACCCGCGTCGAGAACCACAATTCGGTGATTTACCGCAACGGGGCCGCCGATTTCCAAATGTGCATCGAAGATGTCGAAGCCGTTGATTACACTCAATTTGGCGCATTGATAACGGCAGGGACAGTTTTTGCCGCAGAGCCGTCACGCTCGGCTGCGTTTCGTGCGTTTGAACTTGCAAAGGCCGCGGGATTGCCGGTGATTTTCGACGTCGACTATCGTCCTTATAGCTGGCCCTCGCCGCAAGAGGCCGAAGAAGTTCTCTCCAAGGCGGGCGCCATGGCGGACGTGATCGTCGCCAACGATGAAGAATTCGGCTTTATGGCGGGCGGCCTTGAAAAAGGCCTTGCGAAAGCGCGCGCCCTCGCTGCCACCACAGCCGCGATTGTAGTTTACAAAATGGGCCATCTCGGCGCGATAACTTTTGCAGATGGCACGGAAACTCAAAGCGGTATCTACCCGGTCCAGGCGGTAAAGCCGACCGGCGCCGGTGACAGTTTCATGGCCGGTTTTATCGCCTCATTGGCCGAGGGCCGCGACCTAAACAACGCCGTCATGCGGGGCTCGGCATGCGCCGCTATTGTCGTCGCAAAACCTGGCTGCGCGCCTGCTATGCCGACCGAAGATCAACTTGAGGCCTTCCTAGGCTCCCACCCCGGACCCAGTGTTCCAGACGTCATCTGAGAAGGATAGACCCAATGCATATCGCCCCATTTGACAACCAGAACACTCCCATCGTGGACGTGGACGATGGGCTTGTACCGCTGAATTATTTCAACATCGTAAAGTTGAAAAAGGGTGAGGCATTTGGCTATGCCGTGCCCGGATACGAAACGTGCATCGCACCGGCGACTGGTTTAATCGACGTGACTGTCGGCGGGTTCGGGGCCAATCAAATTGGCGGGCGTGGCGTCGATGTGTGGGACGGCGAGCCCGAGGGTGTCTATGCGCCCACCGGCATGGATGTGCGGTTTACCTGCCTGTCTGACAGCGCCGAGGTCTTCATCGCAGGTGCCAAATTCGACGACGTACTTGAGCCCTTCGCGGTTCGCGCCGACGAGATTGACTTTGTGCAATACGGCTCGGACGACACGAAAACACACCGCAAAATCAAACACATACTGGGGCAGAAGCAAAAAGACCGCGTCGGTCGTCTGCTGGTTTCAGAGCTGTACACAGTGGGCGCGGGCGGCTGGTCCGGCTTTCCAAGCCACAAACACGACACCGATCGCTTGCCCGACGAGACCCGCCACGACGAGACCTATAATTTCCGCTTCCGCCCGAATTACGGCTCAGGCCTTCAGATGCTTCAACGTGAAGACAACGAACCCGGCGATGCCTATCACATCGTCGACGGCTCCACGATTTGCATCGACAAGGGGTATCATCCTTGCTGCGTCCTTCCGGGCTATGAGATGTATTACTTCACCATTCTGGGCGGCCTCAGCCAGAGGTCCCTGGTGCAGTATTTTCAGGACACCCACAAAGAACAGCTCCACACCATTCCTGGCATCCTCGACATGGTGGCAAAGTTCAAATGACGCTCGCGACGCTTGCCGATGTGCTGCAGCCAGCGCTGAAGGGCGGATACGCCGTGGGCGGATTGGTGACGCTTGGGTGGGAAGACATGCGCGCCTACGTCGACGCCGCCGAAGCTGAAGGGTTGCCTGTGATTTTGCAGGCCGGACCCTCATGTCGTGCCCACACGCCCCTACCCGTTCTGGGCACTATGTTTCGCAATCTGGCGAACCGCGTGTCAGTTCCGGTCGTCGCACATCTTGACCATGGCTACACATTCGAGGACTGTGAAGAGGCGCTGGACTCTGGCTTTACCTCGCTGATGTTCGACGGATCGCGCAAGCCATTGGTGCAAAACATAGACGAGACTGCAAAGATCGCCGAAATGGCCCACGCTGCCGGGATTTCTTGCGAGGGCGAGATTGGTTTTGTGGGGTATAGCGACGGTGAAAACTCGCTGGGTACCGATCCCGATGAAGCCGCGCGGTTTGCCCGCGAAACCGGCGTGGACGGCATGGCAATCTCGGTTGGCAACGTCCATTTGCAGCAGAACAAAGAAGGCGGTCTGGATGAAGATCGCATCCGTGCGATTGAGACCATTACGGATGTACCGCTTGTTATCCACGGCGGTTCGGGCGTTCCAACTGATCAGCGAAAGCGCCTCGCGCAGACCACAAAGATTTGCAAATTCAATATCGGAACCGAGCTTCGGATAGCTTTTGGCGCCTCGCTTCGTGCAGCGCTGGCGGGCGACGTCGACAGCTTTGACCGGGTGCAAATCCTGAAACAGGTTGAACCAGACATCCAGACCGCCGCACGCCGCGTTTTGCGCGGTCTTGCCGCAGACTAACGAAGGATAAGATATGATTTCTATTGGTCTTTTGGGCTGTGGCCGTATCGGACAAGTCCACGCGCTTAGCCTTGCACGGATTGCCTCTGCAGGCCTAACAGCGGTCGCCGACACTGTGCCTGCGGCCGCCAAAGCGCTCGCCGCCAGCAGCGGCGCCGAGGTGCGCAGCGCAGACGAAATCATCGCCGCCACGGACATCGACGCGGTCATCGTCGCCACACCAACAACGCTTCACTACGACCAGATTCACGCGCTTGCTGCGGCGGGAAAAGCGATCTTCTGCGAAAAGCCGATTGACCTGTCGTCCGCCCGCGCCGCCGAATGCCGCACCGCAGTCCAAGCCGCAGGTGTCGGCTTTTTCACCGCCTTCAACCGCCGGTTTGACCCGAACTTCGCGCACCTTCAGGCGCAGCTTGCAGCAGGCGTCATCGGCGACCCCGAGATTGTCGTCATAACCTCGCGCGACCCCTCCCCGCCGCCAATTTCTTACATCGAACAATCGGGCGGCCTGTTTCGCGATATGATGATCCACGACCTTGATATGGCGCGGTTTTTGCTGGGCGAAGAACCGGTCGAGATATTCGCCACCGGCGCTTGCCTTGTCGATCCCGCAATTGGCCAGGCCGGGGACATCGACACCGCAGTCGTGACGTTGAAAACCGCTTCGGGCAAAATGTGCATGATCAACAACTCGCGCCGCGCGACCTACGGCTACGATCAACGTGTGGAAGTTCACGGCGCGAATGGCATGCTCAAAGCCGCCAACAAGCTTGAACATCAGGTTGAGGTTGCGGGCGCGGACGGGTTCACCACAGCACCCAATAAGCACTTCTTCCTTGAACGCTACTCCGATGCCTATGTTGCTGAAATGGAAGCCTTTATCGAGGCTATAGCCACAGGAACCGCGCCAAATCCATCAATAGACGATGGTGTGGCCGCGCAGCGCCTGGCCGACGCTGCCGCACAGTCTTTCGAGACGGGACAACCGGTAACGCTGACGTAAAAGCAAGCCTTACGCGTCCGCAGTAAAGCTTTCGCGCATGATGCTTTTTTTCGTTTTGCCCATAGTGTTACGTGGCAATGCAACCATCTCGCAATAAACGCGGGGATCCTGGAAGCGCGCTAGCCTGGACTCCACTTCCGCGCGCAACGCACCTTCATCAATCCCCGCAAGCCCCAGAGGCACGCAGGCGGCAACGATCATATCGCCAAAATCATGGTGCGAGACTCCGAAAACGGCTGTTTCTGATATCCCGTCCACGTCGTTCAGCACGTCTTCGATTTCTTTGGGATAGACATTGTAGCCGCCCATGATGATCAAATCCTTTTCGCTGCCAACGATGGAAAGATAGCCTTCCTTGCTGATCTGCCCAAGGTCGTCAGTGATGAAAACCGGTTCTCGCGCAGTTCTTCCGCTGTTTTGCCGGGCATCCGCCAGTAGCCTCGAAAAACATTCGACCCACGCACTTCGATCATGCCAATCTCGCCCGCCGTGACCAGTTCGCCCGTCTCACGCTTCGTCAGGCGCACTTCGGTTCCGGCAAGCGCAAAGCCAACCGTGCCCGTACGCCGCGCGCCGTCATAAGGGTTCGATATGATCATATTTGTCTCAGTCAACCCGTAACGTTCGAGAATGCGATTCCCGGTACGCGCGGTAAATGCCTCGTGCGTTTTGGCAAAAAGCGGCGCGCTTCCCGACACGAAAAACCGCATATCAGCCACCCTTTCGCGGGTCAGCCGGTTGTCTCACAAAAGTCGCGTGTAGAACGTCGGAACGCCCATCATCAGCGTGGACACCGCCAAGGCCTCGATTATCTCGTCGATGTCGAACCCGGCCATAAACCGCACACGGGCCCCGGCCAAAAGTGCAGAGTTGATCGCCAAGAAAAAGCCCGTGCGTGTGGAAAATGGGTAAAGCATGAAACAAAGTGTCGTCTGATGTGATCTGCCGAAATCAGTCAATGCCCGCGCGTTCGACAACAGGTTGTCGTGGCTAAGCATCACGCCCTTTGAACGTCCTGTGATGCCCAAGGTATACAAAAGGGCGGCCAACACATCAGTGGGAAAGCCACGGTGGCAAACGTCCTAGGCTTGGCCGCAACGTCCCACATCAAAGTGCCTGAACCGTCCGCATTAAGGGTAAACACGACAGCATCCTGCCCGCGCGCGAGACCTGCGAGGCCAACCGTCGCTGCGTCGCCGCAAGCGATTAGGCTTGGCCCGGCGTCCTCTATAAAATAGGTTAACTCATCCTGTTTATACCCTGTATTCAAAGTTAAAAATGTCGCTCCGACCTGGAGTGTGGCGTCATAGAGCACCAGCATCTCCGACCGCTTCGGGGCCTGCACAACGATCCGATCCCCCGGGACGCACCCCGTGATCCCGCAAGACATGCGCCATTTGCGTGGCTTCCTGCACAAAGGCACGAAAGCTGATTTCGGCTGGGCGTCCAATCTCACTCACCGCCAAGAAAGTTGCATCGTTTTCGGAGTGGGGCGCAATCAGAGCGTCACACAGATGGTTCGTCACGGCGTGTTGGTCCTTTTGCCCGGCAGTAGCGGCCTTTACTTTCAATGCGCGCGACGTCGGAATGTCGCCCCCCGCACACCTATATCTCATGATTTTTCTCGATCAGCTTCAGATCGTAAAGGTAATTCACCATCGCCCGCTGGATTGTTCCCGCCCCTTGTCAGTTTTGTCCGCGTTAGCATGCGTGCCATGGATCAACGCGCCATTGCCAAGATGAAACCGCGCCACGGGATCGACCGGAACGCCGGCGTTAGTTTTTGCGTGTAACAGATAATGCGCCGCCACGGCTTCCACGACCTCATCCGTTGCCGTCCCGGCAAACACATCCAAGCAATGTGCATCCTCGCTTTGCGTCTTCAACCAGCGTTCCAGATCGGGGATCGGGGACAGCGTGACAAACGTACCGAGGTTCGGCAGTTCGTTGCTCAACTCGTCAACCACTTGTTTGATCAGAAGGTTGCCGAACGAAATTCCGCTCAGCCCTGTCTGGCAATTTTAGACCGAGTAAAACACAGCCACCGAAGTCTCCGCCGCGTCGTTCAATTCACGGTCGTCGCTTAGAACGTGCTGGATCGAATTCGGGACCGACTTGGTCAGCGTAACTTCAACGAAAATAAGCGGCTCGTCTGGCATAGTGGGGCGAAAATACGCAAAGCACCGACGATCCCGCGGACGCCGTCGACGACGCAGATCATCCCAGTCATTGATCGCATGCACCGCTTCATAGGCGACGATTTCTTCAAGAACGCCGGCGGGCGTGTCCCACGAAATCTGGCGCAGAAGCAGAAAACGGCGATCGAACCAGCTTCGCAGCAAATGCTGCGAATCAAGGTCGGTACGGCGCAAGTCTGGGTGATCTTTTGAAACCGCCAGATGATCGACGCGCATCGAAGCAAGTGTGGCCATGGCCCCTGTCGATTGGTTCAAACGCCTCAGCAATTGCTAGCGCGGCGGCTCGGCCGATGCGGTTAGCGCCTCGTAGTCATCAGGCGCACCAGACGCGCCGTACTTTTTTTGCAGGCTGGCTCACGGTATCGGCGTCTAGTCCAAGATTTTCGTTGAGCAATTGAAAGAAATTCAACTTCTCAGCGGCGGTCAGCGAGGCGTAAGTCTCAAGAATGGCCTTTGCCAGAGCAATACCCCATACTTCCCCCTCTTCGCCAAAAGGGCCGCGCTCATGTTCTCGATCGACCACTTTGAACGAAAACGAGCCGGCGTGCGGCTTCGCTCGAAAAGCGTGTTCAGCATATCGCCAAGATACGGACTTCGTACCATAAGGTTTCGTTCCTAATCCAACGCGACCGTCTGGGTCGACAGTTCGACCGAAACCGACAGGCTGCCATCGTTGATCATCCATTTGCGCAAAACGAAACCGCGCGCGCCGCTTTTGTGCATCGGGTCCGCCTCTGCCAAAGCACGGCCGCATCGAAAGATGAAGCGCAGTAGATGATTAGGCCGATCCCTTGCATATGTTCGCCCGTTTCGTTCGATATCGGGCGTGCAAAGGTCAGATTTCCGTCGCGCACCAACTGTCCCTTATACTCAAGATGAGTTGGCAGATTTGCCTTCAGGTCTTCGGCATTTTATCTGGCATCGACATGACCACAAACAATTCAAACGCAAAGGACCCGCGCGCCTTTACTTCGGCTATGCAACTTTCCCAAGCCGGCGTCTTGCACAAGCTCAAAATATCGATTTTAATTGACATTATCCTATTTTATCGCCAAATAGTGGCTGAAAAACAAGGGGATCGACATGCGCTTGATGGTTGGCCACGCAGCTGCGGCAAAATTCGTCTACCTCGTTAAAGGCGATGAGGCTTTTAATCTGACGGCGCAGTTTCGCGGTATTGGCGACGATCTTCAAGGGCTGATCGACGATCCCGCATTGATGGCCGAGATTGCCAAAACTTCAGACCTCGGCGGATCAATCGCAGTTGCAGACATCACGCCCGCCCTGCCCGTGCAGTGTCCTGGCACGATCATTTGCCTTGGCCTGAACTATGTCGATCACATCAAAGAAGGCGGCTATGACATCCCGGATTACCCGGCATTGTTTATGCGTGGCAAAAACTCAATCATGGCAGCAGGTGCGCCATTGGTGCGCCCATCATGTTCGGAAAAACTCGATTATGAAGCCGAATTGATGATCATCATCGGCACAGGCGGGCGCCATATTCCTGAAGAACGCGCGCTTGATCACGTCTTCGGCTACACCATCTTCAATGATGGCTCAGTGCGCGATTACCAACGCAAGACCCACCAATGGACACCCGGTAAAAACTTCGACGACACCGGCGCAATCGGGCCTTTTGTCGTGACCCCCGAAGACCTGCCTGAAGGGGCTAGGGGCCTAAAGATCGAAAGCCGCGTTGGCGACGAAATTCTGCAAAGTTCCAACACCGCAAACATGATCTGGTCGGTGGCAGCCACCATCGCAATCATCTCAGAATACACAACGCTAGAGCCCGGCGATCATATCGCTCTTGGCACGCCTCCGGGCGTTGGGCACGCCAAAAAGCCCAACCCGCGCTGGTTGCGGCCCGGCGAGGTCGTGGACATCGAGATCGAAGGCATCGGCATCTGCTCGAACCCTATTTTCGACGAAGCGGACCTCACGAAAGCGGCAGCGGAATAATGGCGACGGACGGCACCATGGATCAGCACAATGATGCTCAACAGGCGATCCGCGATCCGCGACCCGCGTGCCAGCATCAAGCGCGTCGGCGATGCCGAGATCGGCCTGATATTGGTGGCCGAAGGCGGCTAAGCGGCTCGCGACGCTTATATCCGCTCGGCCAGAAACGCGCCAGTGCGGCGGTAATGGTTCAGAAGTGCAGAAGATGCGCCGTCTGCATCCCGTGCAATCGCGCGATCCATGATCTCAGTATGTTCTAGACCAACATCGCGTTGCTGATAATTCAGAGACCGGCCCGCCAGGAACCGATAGCGAATATTCAGATCATAAAGCTGCGAACAAAACCGCATCAAAATCGGAGTGTCAGAGTTTGACAAAAGCGCGATGTGGAACGCCTTATGATGGTCCTCGAAATCTTCGGCCTGCGCCTTGTTTGCCCGTGTCATCCGATGATGGGCCAGCACAAGCGCCTCTTCCCACGCCTCATCCGCAGCCGCGACGCTTTTGCGCAAAGCCATATCTTCCAGCTCGCAGCGCAATAGTAGAATCTCATCGAAGTTCTTGCGACTTGTCGGCGCGGCCCGAAACCCACGCTGGTCAATTCGTTCCACGAGATGCTCGGACGTCAAAAGGCTAAGCGCCTCACGGATCGGCGACGCCCCTGTATCAAGTCGCAACCTCAAGCCTTCAATTTTCAGTTTCTCGCCCGGCCTCACCTCGCCCGTGACGATCATCCGGCGGATCGTGCGATAGGTGCGTTGAGTCGCAGAGCCATCAGCCGTTGAGGTCGGATCGCTTGATTGAATAAGGTCAGAGTCCATTGAGAAAGAATATCGATTTTTTGCCATACCGCAACGCAACTAACCTAGTCGTTGTCAGTTAATACGGCCCCTGCGCCACTTTCACGGCTTGCTTCGGTTGAAGGCACAAAGGTGCGTGCTGCAAAATCCGACAAAGCCACAAACGTTTCACAATCCACGAGCTCGCGATGCTCTTCAATAGCAAGCGCCAAAGGACCGGAAGCCGCGCCTGTTACTGCAATATCCGCCCGGTCCGGACACACATTCTGAGCGCGCACCGCCGCATCCAATGCGTCATCGAGCTGCGATGACGAAGCCTGTGCGAACAAGCCAACCAGTTCACTGATATCCGAAGGGTTGCGATTTTCGATTTCGGATGCACCGCTGACCCAGGCCCCTGCGATGTAATTCTTGTTCAATTCCGCCATACGGTCCACCTTTATACTCGGGTTTTGTTTAGCTTTGCGCCACAAAGCCACGAACAGTCGATTCAATCGAACGCAAATAAATTGAGTTAACTTCAATCAAGATGACGTTTTGGCGGATCCTGTCGGAAAGTCTGAATTCTGGATCGCCGCAGCCATGGCACGAGTTGCCGGAGCAAGTGAATGGCCCGGCTGGGTCATCATCCAGATGTCTCACCCGGCGGACGTGTTCGAAAGCGCAAGTGCAGCCTCGACAACCAACTGAAGTACGACGGTGATGCCCACGCCGCCGGTATCAGCCCCAAAAGCGATGTGGTTTCTCGCGGCAAAAGACGCGCTTTTGCAAGGATCGGCCGAAAGTCTTCGTCTGTGATCCGGCGGCATAACCTATTTGCAATAAACAGGTCTTCGACAAGGGCGGACCACGTCAGACAATTCTAATCCCGGGCCAGCAGGTGATCCCCGCGGCAGATAACGCCAAAGGGATCAGAAAATAGCTTCGTGCAAGCATAGCCCGCCATCGCACCCAGACTGCTTTTGCCAATGTCAAAAATTTCTGAGCAGACGTCCCGCTCGATCTTCTCGTAATCCGCGCCGCTGATGTCGACCCGCACGTCCGGTGTGTTTGCACGAAATCGCGCAGTATTGGCGGCATTATTGATTGCGGGATCGATAGTGTTACGGTCAGATTGACCTGGCAAAGCTCAGCATTTGACAGCCCGTCGATTGCCGCTACGGTCCGGTCGAAATGCTCGATCTCGCGGCATGCTTCGCCAAGGACCTGTCGCCCAAGCAGCGTCAGGCGAGATTTTCGCGCAGTCTCGAAAATGGGTACACCGACGTGTTCCTTGAACTGCTTCAGAACAATTAACACAGCCTACGGAGCACGCCCAAGCACATTGGCCGCCTCCGCCAGCGACCCGTGCCACAACAGTTACAAAGCAGCGAAGCGCTTCGATCTTTATCGACATCCCGATGGCAATTTCAACTAGCTGAATTTTTCCAAGAGAAATCGCATCAAACTGAAGTGCTTACCTTAGCACATACACCGAGCAATGCGCGCGGCGGACAACGCGAGAAGCGGTTGAACCGAGGTGATAATCCTCTTGTCCCGGGCTGTGCGATCCAACGATGATCATATCAACGCCGGCGTCTTTCGCATACTTCGTGATCTGTACGCCGGGCTTACCCGTGATAACTTTGCAGTCAATGTCCGCAGCATCGCCAGCGGCTTGGCGCAGCTTTTCAAGGACGCGCGCACTCAGGTGGTTCTCTGGTTTCACCGTCACGAATTCTGCCACGAAACCACCAATTTGCTCCAACACTGTCAGAAGCGTAATTGTGCCGCCGGGCGCAAGCATATGCCGCGCGGCCTCAATCTTGCGAGATACTAAAGGCGCGTGGTCAAGAGCCACCGGGATCAGGATTTTCTTGTGCATTTCGATTTGCTCCTTGGGGCTGTGTGCGTGACGCACTCAGGTGTTAAGTCTATGTTTTATAGAAAGATGCAAGCGCACGTGCCGCAACGAGATATCGTGTCGGAACGGTCAACCCGTCGGCTTCGGCGGCCTTTATCGCTGCCAGCCGTCGCGTCCCCGGCAATCGCGTGCCCTCCAGATCGGTGATCGACTTTAACAATTCTTCAAGCCGATCCGCAAAGCCAGTTCCGTCGGAATTCGGGCGGATCGCGATTAAGGTCTGGCCAACTCGGGGTCGCACGCCTTCTGCGGTGAAAAAGGAACCGGCTTCATAGCTAAACGCGCTTCCGGTCAACGGCGCCGCCAGAATTTCGACCATCAAAGCCAAGGCCGCGCCCTTTGCATCGCCAATCGGCAACATGGTGCCGCCAAGCGCGGCTTCGGCGTCGGTTGTCGGGTTGCCAGCGGCATCAAGCGCCCAGCCTTCCGGGATAGGCTTGCCTTGCTTTTTGGCGTTCATCACCTTGCCCCGCGCGACTTTCGAGAGCGAAAGGTCGATTATCAGAGGGTTAGCCTCTTTACGTGGAGCTGCAAAGGCAATCGGGTTGGTCCCGAAAAGAGGTTGATGCGACCCCCATGGCGCAATCGCTTTGGGCGCGTTCGTAAACATCATGCCAATCAGGCCCGCCTTAGCAAGCTTCTCCACCTGCAATGACAGTGCGCCGCAATGATGCGAGTTGCCGACCGCCGCAACCGCAATCCCCATTTCTTTGGCGACCGGGATCAGCGCGGAAATGGCAGTTTCGATCGCTGGGTAAGCAAACCCGCAATCGGCGTTAATTAGGATTGACGCAGGTCGAAGGGCCGTGACCGTGATCGCCGCATCAGTGTTAATCTTTCCGGACTTCACCTGCGCGGCGTAATCTTCCAGACGCGAGAACCCGTGACCGACCTGCCCCTCGGCCTCGGCCGACACAAGCGCCAGGGCCGTAGGGCGCGCCTGCGCCTCAGTTGCACCGGACGCCATCAAAGCCCTTGAAATGAGGTCTGTCGCAACAGCGATACTGATCCGTTCGGTCTCGCTCATCATATTTGCCTTACGGAATTTAGGAACGTGCGGCCCGCACGCGGCGGGCCGCACGCGAAGCAATTAGGCGCTTCGGTAAAGTTTGGTCATCGAAAACTCGCGGTGACCCAATGCTTCCGCCGCCGTGTAGCGACCATTGGCGGTGCGGCGGATCATTTCGATCAGAGCATCGCCTGCTTCATCAATGGTCTGCTCACGGCGAAGAATGCCGGACACGTCCACATCAACATGCTCGGACATGGTCCGCACTGTGCGTGGGTTTGCAGTGATTTTGATCACCGGCACGATTGGGTTGCCAACCACGTTGCCCTGCCCTGTTGGGAAGGTGTGGATCACAGCGCCACCGGCAGCCATCAAAGTCACACATTCCGCAGCAGCAGATGAGGAGTCCATGAAGTACAGACCAGCACCCGAGTTTGGCGCTTCTGCCGGCTCGAGAATGTCGATGAACTGTGAGGTCCGGCCGATTTTCTCAAGGTTACCAAGAGCTTTTTCTTCAATGGTGGTCAAACCACCTTCGATGTTGCCTTTGGTGGGCTGGCTGTCGGAAAGGTCGTCTGTCTGGTGCGCAAAAATCACGTCATCCTGATAGGCCTTCCACATCGCATGCCAGCGCTTGCCAACTTCTTCGTTGATCGCGCGCTTTTGGCAGATGTGCTCGGCACCAGTGATTTCCGATGTCTCACCGAAAAAGCCCGTGATGCCTTCGGGAAGCAACTTATCGTACATGTTGCCAACCGTCGGGCATGAGCCGAGACCGGTTGTCGTATCGCTTTCGCCGCACTTCGTCGACACCCATAGTTCACTAATCGCGCATTCTTCGCGCTGAATTTCAGACGCATGGTGAACGAAATCTTTCGCCGCCCAAGAGGCTGCACGGATGGTTTCGAAGTCTCCCTTTTGCTCGATCGAGAATTCGGCCACTGGCTTGCCAGTCAACCGGATGCCGTCAGCAATGCGCTTGGTCCAGCCGGGCTCGATGCCGATGACGACAACTGCCGCCACGTTGGCGTTCGCGCCCGTGCCGATTATCGTACGGAAATGCACGTCAAGGTCTTCGCCAAACTGCAAACGCCCATAGGCGTGTGGGATTGCCATCGTGCCTTTGACGTTGTTGGCGACAGCCTCACAGGCTGCGTTCGAAATGTCATCTACCGGCAGGATAAGAACGTGGTTACGCACGCCAACCCGGCCGTTTTCGCGCCGGTATCCGTGGATAGTCGTGTTGGAATATTTGGAAGCCATGATATTCGTTCCTTACCAGCGTTTCGTTTTGCAATTGTGGGTGTGCACGTGGTCACCCTTTTTGATGTCAGCGATGATCTTGCCAATGTCTTCGCCGTATTTGGTCGCGGTGTCGCCGGCCTTCAGGTCAGTGAGCGCGACCTTGTGGCCAATCGGAACATCCGCATTAGAGGTTAAGCGGAAAGTCGAGTTGTCATGGGTGATGCAGCACAGCATATCAGTGCCAGCCGTCAGTCCCTCGACAACGACCACACCGACATTGTCGGCTTTTTCGTGGACAAGAAGCTGCGGTATTTCGGACATTTCAGTCTCCTAAGTTTTCGTTCAAGGTTTCAGAATAATCTTCGGGGCCGCAGTGGACCCCGAGCGGATATCGGCGAAAGCGGATGCCCCGTCGGCAAGGGCGCGCGCCTCGGTCCAGTCCAGCGGCCCAAGGCGGCCATCGAAAATGGCGGCCGCAGTGTCGCGGAAGTCCTGCGCGGTGTAGGTATAAGTTCCTGTGAACGTGATTTCCTGAAGCGTCATGCGGCGAATATCAAGACCCGCCGTGCCCCCTCCAAGACCGATATGGAGAATCACGCCGCCTGGGCGGGCGTGGGCCGAGGCCGTTGCGCGCGTGGCATCAAAGCCAACGCCGTCCACAACCATATCAAACGTCTCGTCGCCAAGCTGATCTGACGAAATTATCCTGAAATCAACGGTTTTCTCAAGATAGCTACGGCGCAAAATGTTAGGCTCGCTCAGGGTCACATCCGCCACACCCTGCGCTTTCAGGCTAAGCGCCGCGCCAACGCCGATAGCCCCCCCACCGATGACCAAAGCCGATCCGGCCTCGCCACCAACGATCGCCTTGCCAAGCCGCACCGCGTGCCAGCCGCACGCAATTGGTTCGGCCAATGCGGCTTTCTCAAACGACACACCGGCGGGCACGATCACAAGGTTTGCTTCAGGCATCGCTATGTATTCTGCGAATGCCCCTTCGCGCGGGGGCATCGAAATAATCTGTCGGGTCGCACACAGGTTGTCGCTGCCAGAAACACAGGCAGCGCAGGTGCCACAGGTCACCAGCGGATTGATCGTGACACGCGTGCCGTCAAGACCACCACCAACAACGGTCCCGGCCCCTTCGTGCCCAAGGATCAACGGTGCGGGACGGCGTGGATCATGGCCAAGATAGGCATGCATGTCCGAGCCACAAATCCCGACACTGTCGATCTTGATCAGATGCGTGTCGGACACGGCCACAGGATCCGGCACATCGCGGTAATCCAGAGCTTCAGCGCCCGTATAAACCAGTGCCTTCATTTCGCAGTGAACCCCCCGTCGACCATAAGGACCTGGCCCGTCACATAAGCGCAAGCGTCCGAACAAAAGAAAAGCAGCGGCCCGTCCATGTCCTCAACTTCGCCATTGCGCCCGATGCAGGTCTGCGCGGCATTGCGCGCTGCGCGTTCGGGGTCGCCGAACACGGCGGCGGTCAGTTCGGTGCGGAAAAAGCCGGGGCCAATGGCGTTCGCGGTGATCCCGTCTTTCGACCAGGCTTCGGCCATGGCGCGCGTCAATTGCGCGACGCCGCCCTTGGACGCGCCATAAGACAACCCGCCCGGAAAAGCGCGGTGACTTTGCAACGAGGCGAAATTCACAATCCGACCCCAACCCTTTTCTTTCATAGCCGGCACAAGGCACTGAGACAGAAAGAACGGCACGGCAAGGTTCAAGTGGATCGTAGCGTCCCAGCCTTCGGTCGTGACGTCATCGGCCATTTCGCGGGTATTGATCCCGGCAGCATGTACGACGATATCTGGCGCGCCAAAGGGCTCGGTCGCGCGCCGGGCCAGATCGGCAAGCCCGTCACGGTCGCTAAGGTCCGCTGGCAAAGCCACAAGCGGCCCCGGTGCTTCGTCCTCCAAAGACCGAAGCTCATCGACGCGCCGTGCAAGGGCCACCACACTGGCCCCCGCTTCAGACAAAACAAGAGCCGCACGCCGTCCAAGACCGGAGCTTGCTCCGGTCACCAGGGCCACATGGCCCGTCAGGTCAGGACGGTCGACGGCGTTCATGTCACTCGTCGCTTGCAGTCAGATCGAAGGTTTCATCTGGGAAATACTTGGCAAGACGGATATCAGCGGTCCGCGCATGGCCCTCCATCCCTTCCAGCCGCGAAATCCGCGCCGTTGCGATCGCAACGGGCTTAGCTCCGTCGCGGGTGGCGCGCTGCCACGTGACGATCTTCATGTACTTGTGTACCGAAAGACCGCCTGTGTAAGTCGCCGCACGCGATGTTGGCAGAACATGGTTTGTCCCCGATGCCTTATCGCCAAACGCCACGGTGGTTTCTTCGCCCAGGAACAACGAGCCGTAGCACGTCAGGTTCTCCAACCACCAATCAAGGTCTTGCGCCTGCACCGTCAGGTGCTCGGGCGCGTAGTCATCCGATGTTGCCGCCATCTCCTCGCGGTCGCCGCAAACGATGACTTCAGCGTAATCGCGCCATGCCTTCGCAGCATTATCGCGGTTCAATTCTGGCAAATCGTCGATCAAGATCGGCACAAGACGCATGACCTCTTCGGCCAACGGACGGTCATCCGTAACAAGCCAGACCGGAGAGTTGTAGCCATGCTCGGCCTGCCCCACGAGGTCAGCCGCCACGATCGTCGCATCGGCAGAAGCATCCGCAATGATCAGGCTATCAGTTGGTCCCGCGATCATGTCGATGCCCACGCGTCCGAACAGGATGCGCTTGGCTTCGGCCACAAACTGGTTGCCGGGGCCAACAAGGATATTCGCAGGCGGCAGGCCGAAAAGACCAAAGGTCATCGCAGCCACACCCTGAACACCACCCATTGCAAGGATCTTGTCAGCACCACAGATTTTCGCTGCATAGACAATCGCAGGTGCAACACCGACGCCCGGACGCGGTGGCGAACAGGCCACGATGTGGCTACAGCCCGCGACCTTCGCCGTCGTGACGGTCATGATGGCACTTGCGATGTGGCTGTAACGACCACCCGGCACGTAACAGCCAGCCGCATCTACTGGGATCGTCTTCTGACCCGCGACAAGACCCGGCACGATCTCAACTTCGATATCCTTCAAAGTTGCTTTCTGAGCCTCTGCGAATTTCTTCACGTTGGCATGAGAAAACTCGATGTCACGCTTCAGCTTCTCCGGGACCAAGGCACAAGCGGCCTCTATCTCGGCTTCGGTCAAAAGCACATTACCCTCGTATTTGTCGAACTTCGCCGCGTACTCCAACGCCTTCGCGTCACCGCCTGCTTCGATATCGTTCAGAATGCCTGCGACAAGCTCGTGCACGTTTGAGGCGTCACTTGTCGAAGTGAGGGTTGCTTTCTTAAGATACTCTCTCGCCATCGGAATAGTCCTTATTTATAGATATCGGGAAGGAACGCTGTCGAGATCCATGGAATGTAGGCGATCAGCAGCGTCACAAACAACATGAAGAGAACGAAGGGAATGGCGCGGTAAGCGATCTTCAGTATCGACTCCCCGGTAATCCCCGACACCACGAAAAGGTTCAGCCCCAAAGGCGGTGTGATGAAACCCACACCCAGCGCTGTGATCATCATGATGCAGAACTGGATTTCGTTCATCCCGATGTTGTCGGCCAAAGGCTTCAGGATTGGCGCCAAAATCACGATGTTCGGCGTCGTCTCCATCACACAACCAGCAGCAATCAAAATGCCGACCATCATCAGGATCAAGATCCACGGCTCGTTCGTAAGGTTCGTCGCGGCCCCAACGAAGCCCTGTGGAACACCCATGATCGCCAGCGCCTGTGCCAATGGCAGCGAGAACGCGATGATCGGCAAGATAACACCGTTCACCTTAGCCGAGCTGACCAGCATTGCAGGAAAGTCCGACAACTTGAGCGTCTTAAGGATGAAGCCCATGATGATCGTCACGACCACAGCCGTGGCGCCTGCCTCGGTTGGTGTCAGTCGGCCCGAGAAGATGCCGTAGAAGATGATGCCAGGTACGATAAAAGCGTACCAGCCAGACTTCAGAGCAACACCGAGGCGCGAGAAATACTCTCCCGCTGAAATGTTGCCGCCACCTTCCCAGCCGTTGAGGCGGTTCATGATGATGTTTGTGACAAGGATCGCCACAAGAACCGCGATGCCCGGAATCACTGCCGCCAGGAACAATGTCGAAGCGGATATACCCAGAACCAGACCGATAATGATGTACGCAATCGAGGGTGGGATCAGGATGCCTGTACAGGCACCAGCCGCCACAAGCGCACAAGCATAAGGGCGCGGATAGCCGCTTTCGACCAGACGGTCGATCGTCATGCGACCCACTGCAGCCGCACCGGCCGCGTCAGATCCCGAGATGGCCGCGAACATGCCGCAGACCAGAACCGTGGCAGAACCGAAGCCGCCTTTTGCGAATTGCGTCAGCGCTTCTGCCACGTCGAGAAATTTGCGCGATAGGCCTGTGCGCACCAGCACGTCACCCGTCAGGATGAACAGCGGCACCGCGGTCAAAGCGAAGTGATCGATGCCGTGAAACAGGCTCTCGCCCATAAGCGACAAAGGCAACGCCCCCGACCACATCAGCATCAAAATCGCGGAGGCACCAATCGCTGCCCAGACCGGCACGGCAAGTGCGATCAGACAGACGAAAAGCAGTACAGGGCCATAAAAGTCCCAGCCAAGCTCTATTGTTTGTTCAAGTGTATTCCAAAGCATGTCCCGGCCCCTCAGTCAAAAAGCTTGTCGCCTTCGTAAACCGGGCGACCGGTACGAAAGTCATTTATATCGCGGATGAAAGACTGGATCAGACGTACCATAATCAGCGCAAAGCCGAGGGGAACAGCCGATAGGAACCAGACTTGAGAGATGCGCAAACCATGCGTGACCGAGCCGAATGTCCAAGACACATGGACGGCTTCATACGACCAATACAGCGCAACTATAGCGACCAGCGCCATCACGATGTCCCCGAACATATATAGCAGTGCTTTGATGCGCGGATTTACATATTCCATGATCACATCAATACGTATATGACCACGTTCTTTAACTGCAGCAGCGGCACCGATCCACGCGAGATAGATGAACGAGTAGCGGACGATTTCCTCGCCCCAGATCGACGAATACGAAAACACCTCGCGTCGTGCGACCTCGATAAACATCGTGCCCACGAGCATGACGTAGAATATCAGAAGCGCCCAGCGCTCTAGGTTTTTGTCCAAGGATTTAAGCGTACTTGACATAGAGTCCTCCCGACCGTGTGTGGACGAAGCCACACCGTTCACGTCTCTCGCTTGATTTCAGTGATAGGATTTATCGTAGAGTAAGAGCGGCGTCGCGTCGACGCCGCTCTAATCTTTCTTATGCGTCGTGGACGTAATAGCGGCCCTGCGTGCCTGCAGCTTCTTCGAGCTTCGCAAATGTGTCCATGGACCCGGCCAGCTCAACTTTGAAGCTGTCCCATTCGCTGCGCTGATAGCCACCGGCATCCTTCCATACAGCAAGCTGATCATCGGTGAGCGAGTGGAATTCCACGCCAGCTTTCTGCAGCTCAGCCATTGCATAGGCACGTGCCGAAGGCACTTTGGCAAGGTTCTGGTGCGATGTCATTTCGCCAGCAAACTCTATGCCTTCCTGCACGTCCGCAGGCAGTCCGTTGAACCATTCAAGGTTCATTGAGTAAACTTGGCTATCGGGAACGGCCTGCGTGAAGGTCACGTGGCTGAGAATATCCTTGAAACCAAAGACGAACAGCGCGCCCACGGATGGGTCAAGTGCGTCTGCTACACCCTGCTTGATCGCGGAAGGTGTTTCACCCCATGCAACCGGTGTCGGGTTCGCGCCAACCATGCGGTAATACTGCTGAAGCATCGCCGAACCGGGCACGCGGAACTTAACACCCGACAGATCGCTTGGCGTGATGACCGCGCCATTGCCGCCCTTACGAACAGCAACAACGCGTGGATCGATGTTGATGTAAAACAGCGCCTTAAAGCCCGAAGCCTCGATTTTCGGGTCTACTTCTTGCTTCCAAGCATCCGAGTTCACAAGGTTTGTGAAACGCTGATTGGAACCACAGAAATACGGCATGTTGATCAGGTCAACTGTCGATGCAAACGGAGCGAAGTTTGACAGCGAGTGCTGCGCACACTGGATCGTGCCGCCCTGAACTGCCTGAGCAAGTGCGCCACCAGCGCCAAGCTGGCCACCCGGCGCAAGCTTTACGTAGACTTTGCCATTTGTTGCGTTCTGAATGTTCTCTTTGAGATCGAGCTGCATGATTGGATAGCTGCGCGATGCACCCAGAACGTAGGCAGTTGCCAGCGTCATGGTGTGTTCAGCAGCCGCTGCGCGATCGCGCTCTTCGTTTGCGGTTTGTGCAACAGCCGCATCGGACCACAGCATGCCTCCCGCACCAACAACCATGGCGGCCGTAAAGCTGCCCGTGCCTGCGAGTTTCAGAAAGTTACGGCGCGAGGCAGATGCCAGCTCCAGTTTCGTCTTGTCCATAGTTCCCTCCCTTGGGTCTTCTATTGAGTGTTTTCAGTTTTCTTGACTTCTTCCGCTTCCCTTTTCAGGATTGCGACTACGAAAGAGATCGATGCCGCAAACAGCAGGAGCATTTCCGACACGTTTCCGAGAATTGGATTTCCAGCAATCGAGCCAATGGCAACGTTTGCGACAAATATTACGACGAAAATTGCTGAAATAATCAAAGCCATGTCGTTGTCTCCTCCCATGCCGCCATTGGTCAGCGATTCGCAGTAAAATGTAAGCGCTTACATTTTTTAATGCAAGCACTTACATCACTAGGCTACATGTTGAGCTTGATATATAGTCTCTTTGAAAACACAGGTGCCCATGTCACGCGAAAGTCTACCACCAACGCCTGCCTCAAGTGTCCCGACGCTAGCAGATGTCGCGCGAATGGCCAATGTGTCGACCGCCACGGTCTCGCGCTGCTTGAATTCCCCCGATCAGGTTGCGGAACGCACCCGCACCCGCGTTATGGCCGCCGTCAAAGGCCTTGGATATGCACCAAACTTCGGCGCACGCGCGCTGGCCTCCAAGCAAACTAACACCATAGGCGCAGTCATTCCTACAATGGAGAATGCGATCTTTGCGCGTGGCATTCAGGCCTTTCAGGAAGAGCTTGGACGCCACGGATACACACTGCTGGTGGCAAGCTCCTCTTATCAGGAGGCCCTTGAAGAGGAACAAATCCGCACCCTCACAGCGCGCGGCGCGGACGGTCTTCTGCTCATCGGCTTTCACCGTAACGCTCGGGTCTACGAGTTCCTGAAGACCCGCTCGGTACCGGCTCTTGTGGCATGGGCCTATGACGCCGAAAACAACACACCCTCCATCGGGTTCTCCAATAAACACGCCATGGTCGATCTCGCGCGCATTGTCTTCGAGAAAGGGCACCGCCACATCGGCATGATCTCGGCTGACACGACCGCCAACGACCGTGCGCGCGACCGCCTAACAGGCGTGAAGCTTGCCGCTGGCGAGGCCGGTCTTGATGTCGACCGCATGCCGGTTATCGAAACCACCTATTCAATCGAGTGCGGTGTCGAAGCCTTCCGCCAGATCATGGCCTGGACGCCCCGACCCACCGCCGTCTTCTGCGGTAACGACGTTCTCGCAATTGGTGCCCTTCGCGCGGCAAAGGAAATGGGTCTGTCGGTTCCCGGCGATGTATCTATCACCGGTTTTGACGACATCGAACTGGCGTCACTGGCAGAACCCGCTCTCACCACGGTCCACGTTCCTCACCGCGAAATGGGACGACGCGCGGCAGGCATGTTGGTCGACATGGTCACCAAGAAAATCACGCCCAAAAGCGTCGAACTGCAAACCGATATCCGCCTGCGCCGAACACTTGGCCCACCACCGACTTAAAGACGGTCCAAAGTCTCCAGCGCCGTGGCGAAAAAACTCTCGGTGCCGAAATTCCCCGACTTCAGCGTGATCGCCACGTCGTGGCCCCCGCTTTTGGCGAAACACCACGGCACACCGGGCGCAATTTCCGGCCCGACATCCAAACGGCTTACACCCAAGGCCTGTGTGATTGCGCCCGAGGTCTCGCCCCCTGCCGATACAAACCGCCGCCGACCAGCGTCGCGCGCCGCAACCGCTAATGAGCCCAGTGCCGCTTCAACCAATTCGCCCGCACGCCCCCGGCCAAGTTTCTCTTGCACGGCGCGCACCTCGTCCGGGCTGGCCGTTGCATAGATCATTGGTGAGGCGTCCAAAGGCAGCGCCAAAAGCCACGCCTCCGCCGCACCGACACCTGCTTCCGCCAATGCCAACGGGTCCAGCCGATAGGATGGTTTGCTGACTTTAAATGCCGCCACCTGTGCATTGGTCATCGCCGATGCGCTTCCGGACAGCACAATCGCGCCCGGCCCAACGTCGGGCGCGTGAAATGCCTCCGCTGAGCGCGACAGCACCCCGTCCTCAATCAGCAACTCGGGCAAGGCAGTCGCCACCGCACTGCCACCCGTCATCAGCGCCATGTCGCGGCAGGCTTGCGCGATCACTCGCAAATCCGAATCCGCCACTGCGTCGACTACAACGTGGCCCACGCCCTCGCCTGCCAAAGTCGCAAGCCGCGCCCGTAAAGCGTCCACACCCTTCGCAACTGTCAGATAATCCGCAAGCCCCACCTGCCCCGTCACTTGCGGCGCAAGCAACCGCATCAGGTTGGAATCCCGCATTGGCGTCAGTGGATGATCTTTCATCGGGCTTTCCGCCAAAGGCTGCTGCCCGACAAACAGGTTCCCCATATAGATCGAGCGTCCATTTTCGGGAAACGCCGGACAATAGATCGTCTGCTCCGCCCCAAGCCGCGCCATAATCGCTTCTGCCACCGGACCAATGTTGCCTTCGGGCGTGGAATCAAAGGTCGAGCAATACTTCCAGAAGAACCTCTCCGCCCCCGCCGCCTTCAGCCACTCCAAAGCCTTCAACGTCTCGCCAACCGCCTCAACCACAGGAGCCGTGCGCGATTTCAACGCAATCACCTCAAACGGGGCCGTATCCCCCGACGGTGGCACATCCGGCACCCCAATCCGTAAAGAGACTGCTACGCCAGAGCGCGCCAGCAAGCCCGCCAAATCCGTGGCCCCGGTGAAATCATCCGCAATCGCGCCCAGCAAAGTCGCCATATCTTAGTCGTCCCCCGGTAATGTCAGCCCGGCGTTGCGCGCATAAACCTTTGCAACCGCCGCATCGTCTTCGCGCCCGAACCCCGAGCCCGACGCCGCCACAAACTGCTGCAACGCCGCTGCTGTTAACGGAGCACCAAACTTCGCGCCGCGTGCAATGTCCAAAACAATGCCCAAATCCTTTGACCAGATATCCACCGCCGAACGTGGCGTGTAGTCCCCGTCCACGATATGCGGCGCGCGGTTCTCTAACATCCAGCTTGTTCCGGCGCACAGCGGTATCACCTTCACGAAGTCCTCCGGCGAAATGCCTTGCGTCATGCCAAACGTCATGGCCTCAGCCATCGCCGCAATATGCACACCCGCCAAAAGCTGGTTCACCGCCTTCATTGCGGATCCGGCCCCGGCAGCATCGCCCAAACGGAATACAGTCTCGGCGCAAGCCTCAAGCACCGGCGCGGCCGCTTCAAAAGCCTCAGGCGCGCCAGACGCCAGCACCGACAACTTGCCGGCCGCCGCCTTCACCGACCCACCAGATATTGGCGCATCGATATACAGCACGCCCGCCTCAGCGCATTGCGCCTCCATGCGACGCGCGAACTCCGGAGGCACCGTGGCACAAGCCAACACAACCGAACCCGAAGACAAGCCTGCTACCACGCCGCCCTCGCCAAACAACACCGTCTCAGTCTGCGGGGCGTTCAAGACCACGACAACAACCGCGTCCAGCGCACCGGCGATCTGCGCCATCTCTCCGCTGGACCCACCGCTTGCGCGAAACCGCTCGGTGGCCTTTGCATTGACGTCAAACCCATGCACCTCATGGCCCCCCCGCAAAAGCGACGCTGCCATTCCGTATCCCATGGACCCAAGCCCGATCACTGCCATTTTCATCGCGAAACTCCTTAAAAAAACCCTCTGCCAAACGCCTGCCACAACATCCGCAGCGACGTCACAAACAAAAACAGCGCAAAGACACGCTTCAACACGCGCGCATCCAAAGAATGCGCCAACTGTGACCCCATAGGGGCGGTGAAAACACTTGTGGTAAAGATCAAAACCGCTGCGGGTAAGCTGACATAACCCAATGAGTACGGCGGACGTGCGCCCATGTCCCACCCCGCCCAGATGAAACCGAACACGGCAGGCACTGCAATCACAATCCCCAAAGCCGCCGCCGTGCCTATGGCGCGATGCACCGGAAAGGAAAACGCCGACAAGATCGGCACCGACAAAGTCCCCCCGCCAATTCCCATTAAAGCCGAGAGAATACCGATCGCTGTCGGTACAGCGGTCCGCGCAGCAACGCCTTTAGGCAAGTCCTCGGCCAGCACCACCGTGCGCGGTAACGCCAGATTGATCGCAACAAGCAAGGCCACCACGCCGAACAACACGGTCAAAAACGCCCCCGACACAACGCTTGCCAAGACGCCACCGATCAAAGCCCCCACGAACACCGCAGGCGCCCAGGACTTCAACAACTGCGCATCCACGCTGCCTCGCTTACGGTGCGACCGCGCTGAGGAAATAGACGTCGGAATGATCGTCGCAAGCGACGTGCCAACTGCCATCGGCATGGCCAACTCCGCCGGAAGGCCCAAGAAGCCAGCCAGCAAAAAAAGCACCGGCACAATCACGATCCCGCCGCCAACGCCAAGCAACCCGGCCAAAACGCCTGAGATCGCGCCCGTCGCCAATAGGCCCAGTGCGAAAACGATCAGAAACTGCGCTGAATAGATGTCACTCACGACGCCTCCGGCACGTGCGTCAACGACACGGTCTGTCCGCTGACCGCCGCCGTCTTGATCGCCTCGACCACGCGCAGGCTCTCCAATCCTTCGCGACCGCTGACCAAAGGCGCGTGCCCATCGCGGATCACGCCAATGAAATTTTGCAACTGTCGCAACAAAGGTTCCGCCGCTTCAAACGGAACCGTCTCGGCGGCAATCGGCTCCCACCAACTGCGCTTATCCGTATGCTGCCAAAGCACCATATCGGGCACCGACAAGGCCCCGTGCGTGCCGCCGATCTTGTAGCAACTGGTAGTGATATGCGGGTAAACAGGGTTCTCGCCGCTTGTGAATTCCCAACTCCACGGGGCCGAAATGGTGTCGGAGACGCTGACCGTCGCCAAAGCACCGCTGGCAAAGCGTAAAAGGACCGCCATCGAGTCTTCAACGTCAAAGCCACGCACAGCGCGCGCTTCCATCGCTTGCACATTTACAACATTCCCGCAGAAATGCCGCAACAGATCAATGTCATGGATCAGGTTGATAAATACAGGCCCCGCCCCCGTCGCGCGCCGCCACTCAGGCGCAAAATAATCGTCCGGCTTGTAAAGCCAGAACTCAGCCGTCACCGACACGATCTCGCCCACACGCCCTTCGTCCAGAACCGCCTTCGCCGCCGCAACAAGCGGATTATGCCGCCGATGATGTCCGACCAAAATCTCCACACCGCGCGTCTCGGCTTCATCAACCAAAGCCGCCGCAGTGGCCGCATCATTCGCAATCGGCTTTTCAATCAGCACTGGAATGCCTGCGCGAATACACGCAAGCGCTTGTTCAACATGAAGCTGGTTGGGCGTCGCCAAGATGATCCCATCCGGGCGATGCGCCGCAACGTATTGCTCAAGGTCAGCAAACCAAACCGCGCCATGCGCGTCGGCCAGGTCCTTCGCCCTGGAGTCCGGGTCCACAATTCCCGCAAGCCGCGCACCACGCGCCACAACATCCACATGTGTCCGCCCGATCAGACCGGCTCCTACGACCGCAATCGCTGGTAATTCTGCCATGTGCCCCCCATTCGCCCCACGCGCGTTCCGTATCACTCTGCCGTCGCCTTCCGTCAAGTCACGCGCGGCGCCGCATTGCACGAGAAACTAGGGCTGTTGACGTTCATCTTGTCTGAATGATTGTCGCCGCGATTGAAACGAATTCGCGGCGGGTTCCCTAAGTCGTCGTTCACGGCAATCGAAAAGCTGTGTCGCGGCCCGCTAACGAAACCCGTCTTCGCCATCTTTGTGCAGCCGTGGCCCTCGCGCCACGATCTTCTCAGGCGCCGCATTGACCCTCACATTCGGGGCGGCGTGAATATCGCCCGTCGCGCGTTGCGGATTATGCGCCCAATGCACTGCATTGGTCAGAACCTTGCGGACATTCGCGTCATAGTAAGTCGGATAGGTCTCGTGTCCGGGGCGGAAGTAGAACACGTTCCCTGCCCCGCGCCGATACGTCAGACCGGATCGAAAGACCTCTCCGCCCTGAAACCAGCTGATGAACACGGTTTCCAACGCCTCGGGCACACCAAAGGGCTCGCCATACATCTCTTCCCGCTCAAGCACAAAACTTGGCGGCAAACCACGCGCAATCGGATGCCCCGGAGCCGTCACCCAAAGCCGCTCCCGCTCGCCCGCCTCGCGCCACGTCAGATTGCACGGTGTTCCCATCAGGTGTTTGAAAATTTTGGCAAAATGCGCCGAATGCAGTAAGATGAGACCCATGCCCGAATAGACTGCGTCCGCCACGAGCTGCACGACAACATCCGATACATCCGCGTGTGCCGCATGCCCCCACCACAACAAGATGTCCGTTCGTGCAAGCCGCTCCGCCGTGATCCCATGCTCTGGGTCCTGCAATGTTGCCGTTTCGGCCTGAATGCCGGGGTCTGCATTCAACGCGGCCGCGATGCAGGCATGCATGCCGTCGGGATAGACGCCCGCCACGACCTCGTTTTCGCGCTCATGGATGTTTTCGCCCCAAACCAGCGCCTTAATCATCGTCATCGTCCTGTTCACCTGAAAGGCCCTTAAACCCGCGCGCGACGACAAACTTTTCCGAACTGTCCGCACGCGACGCCGGAGGCTTCACGTTCGCAACTGATGTGAAGCGCATCTTCAACAGCTTTTGAAGCGAGCCTTCCGCGCCACCGGCGAGCACTTTCGCCACAAATGTCCCGCCGGGGTCGAGAACGTCAAAGGCCAGTTCTGCGGCCGCTTCGCACAAAGCCACAATGCGCAAGTGATCGGTCTGTTTGTGGCCCGACGACGACGCCGCCATATCCGACATCACTACATCCGCATTGCCCCCAAGCCAGGCTTTCACCTTCTCGTCTGCGCCGTCCGACATGAAATCAAGCTGATGGATTTCCGCGCCGGAAATGGGCTCGACCTCTTGCAGGTCAACGCCAAGAACCCGGCCAATGGCCTTGCTCTTTCTGTCGCCAAGCGCGTTCACACGCCGCACGGCTACCTGACACCAACCGCCGGGAGCACAGCCCAGATCGACAACCCGCGCGCCGGGTACAAGAAATCGGTACTTCTCATCCAACTCAAGGATCTTGAACGCCGCCCGCCCCCGCAACCCTTCGGCCTGCGCGCGCTTCACGTAAGGATCGTTAAGCTGGCGCTCCAACCAAAGGGTCGAGCTAAGCTTGCGTCCACGCGCGGTCTTCACTTTGACGCGCAGATCGCGCGCACCGCGTCCGCTGGTTTTCTTTTCCATATGACCGTCTCCTGACCGGTTTCCGATAGCCCGCGCATCACATGCTAGCAAGAGACCGCTGTCTGATAGTTCATATCACGTCGCGGCTTGTTAGGGTTGCCCAACAGATTCGCAAGCGAGACCGCGCCAATGTCCTATCCCCTCACAGACGTCAAAAACCCGGCACCGCACGCCAAACCCATCGCCAAAATAGCAACGACTGCAGAGCAGAACGAAAGGTTAAATCCGTGACGGTAAAAAGTATAAGTGTACTTGCAGGGCTGTGCTTTATTGCCCTCGCCTCATGTGCATCGCTCAGCGAAGACACCTGCCGCGGCGGCGACTGGCGCGAAATCGGCTTTCAGGACGGCGCACGCGGCCAAGGCCCGGATCAGATTTTCCGCCATGCGCGCGCCTGCAACGACTTTGGCATAGCCCCGAACAAGACGCTTTGGGAAGCTGGGCGAACCGAAGGCCTGAAGCTTTATTGCACGCCGCGAAATGCTTATCGGGAAGGCGCCGAAGGCGACCATTTGCGCCCGGTATGCCCGATTGCAGATCGCCCCGCACTTCTCGACGAGAACGAGCGCGGCCTCTCATGGTACAGGCTGGATCGCGATATCGACGAAAGCGAACGGCGGATAGCCCGCATTGGCTCGCTGATCCGCGATCTTCCGGACACCGACCCGGCCCGAGCAACGCTGACGGCTGAGCGCTTACTTTTGAGGCTTGAGATATCGCGGCTCAGAGCTCAGCGAAACCGGTTCAGATACTAAGGATTGGTACGGGCGACCGGACTTGAACCGGCACGGGCTTTCGCCCCAAAGATTTTAAGTCTCATGCGTCTACCATTCCGCCACGCCCGCGCCGGATCTTCCTAAGACGACATCAAAGCAGGGGCAAGCTAGAAGCCTACAACTCTTCGCCCTGCGGCTCGATCAAAAGACTGCGTTCGGAAATCCACGGGTTCAACTCAACCGCCTCACGCAAGACGTCCTGAGCCTCGTCGTCGCGCCCCATCCCCATCAACGTCAAAGCCTTGCCGCTAATCGCGGCAACATGACGCGGAGACCGCTCAAGCGCGCGGTCAAGATCCACAAGCGCGGTGGCAAAGTCCTGACGCAGGAAGCTGACGAAGGCGCGCTGATTGTATCCTTCCGCATAATCCGGGCAATATTCCGTCAGTCTGTCAAACGCATCAATCGCATCTACGAAGTTATAAGACGACCGTGCCGCCATCCCGCGATCAAGAAGCGCTTGCGCCTGTTCGTCCGGTGCCTTGGCCCAAAGTTCCCACAATTGGCTGGAAATACCACGCGCGGCCATCTCATTCGGGGCGGCCTGCGCGCGATCCAAAAGCAAATCGGCGGCCGCGGAAATATCGGGCGGTGCCGGACAATCTGCGAAAGCGGGCGCGGCAAGGAGCGGCAGGATAAAAAGGTGTTTCATATTTAATAAGGTGGCGTGCCTGACGGCGCCGTCAAGTCACGAAACCGCCATCCTTGACCGCCTGCATCGCCACATGGGTCGCGGTGTGTGCCACATGCGGCATGCTGGAAATGCGTTCGCCCAGCACAATACGATACCGTGTCATATCCCGTGTCCTGACCTTCAACAGATAATCAAACGCTCCGGCTATCATGTGACATTCTTCAATCTCAGGCACCGCGACGACAGCCGCATTGAACGCCGACAAAGCCTTCTCGCGCGTGTCGCTCAGCTTGACCTCGACAAAAGCCACGTGATCCAATCCCAATCGAACCGGATCAATCTGCGCCGAATACCCTCGAATGACGCCCTGCTTTTCGAGCCGTTTCAACCGCGCAAGGACAGGCGTTTTGGAAAGGGCAACTTGCCGTGCAAGCTCGGTAATCGAGATTCTGGCGTCCGCAGATACGATATCAAGGATCTTTCGATCTGTTTTATCAAGCGACAAATCCATATTTGACTAAAACTCCAGATATTTTTGGTCCGATTTCGCGCGTTCGTCGCATATTTCAACTATTTCGTCTACAGTGCCGCTGCTATATTTGATGTATGACACACACACCTTTGACCCGCTTCACCACGTATCCCGCTGAGGACGCCACGCTGTCTGCGGTCACAAAACTTGCTGCGCTCACCGACACGGACCGTGCCATGATTTGCGACGAAGCCGCAAAGCTGGTCCGCGCAATCCGCACCACTGGGCGACCCGGCATAATGGAAGTCTTCCTCGCCGAATACGGGCTTTCCACGGATGAAGGCGTAGCACTGATGTGCCTTGCCGAAGCGCTTCTGCGTGTTCCAGACTCCGAGACGATCGACGCGCTGATCGAAGACAAGATCGCGCCGTCCAATTGGGGAAAACACCTTGGCCACTCGTCGTCTTCTCTGGTCAACGCCTCGACCTGGGCACTGATGCTGACAGGCCGCGTTCTTGACGAAACTGGACCTGGGGTTGCCGGTGCCTTGCGCGAGGCGGTCAAACGTCTGGGCGAACCCGTGATCCGCAAGGCCGTCGGCCGCGCTATGCGCGAAATGGGCCAGCAGTTCGTACTGGGCCAGACCATGACCTCGGCTATGACCCGCGCCGCCGCGATGGAAGCCAAGGGCTACACCTATTCCTACGACATGCTCGGCGAAGCCGCGCGTACCGACGCCGACGCTCAGCGCTATTTCGCCTCCTATGCAAGCGCGATCCGCGCAAGCGGTGACACCACGACCGGCAAAGACGTCAAGTCCCGTCCCGGCGTTTCGGTGAAGCTGTCCGCGCTGCACCCAAGATACGAGGTATCCCAACGCAAGCGCGTTCTGGCCGAACTGACCCCGCGCCTTGTCGACCTTGCGATCATGGCCGCCGAGCGCAACATCGGCCTGAACATCGACGCCGAAGAATCAGATCGCCTGGAACTGTCCTTCGACGTGATCGAGGCCGCTCTTGGGGATGCGCGCCTTGCCGACTGGGACGGCTTCGGGATTGTCGTGCAAGCCTATGGCCTGCGTGCCGCCCCGGTGATCGACCACATCTACAATCTTGCGAAGCGGTTTGACCGCAAACTGATGATCCGCCTCGTGAAAGGCGCCTATTGGGATACCGAGATCAAACGCGCGCAAGTCCTTGGGCTTGATCGCTTCCCTGTCTTCACCGCCAAAGAAGCCACCGACGTCTCTTATATTGGCTGCGCGCGTAAGCTTCTAGGGATGACTGACAGAATTTACCCGCAGTTTGCCACCCATAACGCGCACACAGTACAAGCCGTTCTTCGAATGAGTTACGATATGGAGACCTTTGAATTTCAACGGCTTCACGGAATGGGCGAACAACTCTTTGAGACTGTCCGCAAGCAACACAAAATCCGCTGCCGCATCTATGCCCCCGTTGGCGCGCACCGCGATCTGCTTGCCTATCTTGTCCGTCGCCTGCTTGAGAACGGCGCGAATTCCAGCTTCGTCAATCAGTTGGTGGACGAAGACGTCCCCGCCGAAACCGTGGCCTCGGATCCATTTGCGACTGCGAACATTCGCCCCAGCATCCGCTCCGGGCAAGCCCTCTACGCCCCAGACCGCAAAAACTCGATCGGCTGGGATCTCACCGACGGCGCGACTTTGGCCAGCCTTGAAGCCGCCCGCGCCCCGTTTAAAAACCAACTCTGGTCGGCAATTCCGATTGTCGCGGGCGCCGCTGGATCATTGCAAGCGCAAGAGATCTTAAACCCTGCGAACCCCGCCGATCTAGTCGGTACGGTTGTTCAGGCTGATAGAGAATGCATAGCGACTTCCTTCGGTGCCGCAAAACCATGGTCGGCCTCCCCGACCGAGCGCGCCCTCGTCCTAAACCGCGCCGCCGACCTCTATGAGGAAAACGCGCCTGAGCTATTTGCGCTTTTGGCACGCGAGGCAGGCAAAACCTTACTGGATTGCGTCGGAGAAGTGCGCGAAGCCGTTGATTTTCTGCGCTATTACGCAAGCGAGGCTACTCATTGCACGGGCGAACCCGTTGGAACAGTCACCTGTATCAGCCCCTGGAACTTCCCTCTGGCAATATTCACCGGTCAAATATCCGGCGCCCTTTCGGCAGGCTGCGCGGTATTTGCAAAACCAGCAGAGCAGACGCCCCTTGTCGCGCATCGCGCTGTGCAGTTGATGCACGATTCTGGCGTGCCCGTGGCCGCCTTGCAATTCCTGCCTGGAACCGGGGCAACTGTTGGCCGCATGCTTACATCTGATGCGCGCGTAGACGGAGTTGCCTTCACTGGCTCGACCGCGACGGCGCAAACCATCCGCCGCGCCATGGCCGAAACTCTTGCGCCCGGCGCACCACTGGTCGCCGAAACCGGCGGCATCAACGCGATGATCATCGATTCTACCGCGCTTCTGGAACAGGCCGTGCGCGACGTGGTCGCCTCGGCGTTTCAGTCGGCAGGCCAAAGGTGCAGCGCCTTGCGCTGCGTCTATATTCAGGACGATATCGCACCCGCTTTTCGCGAAATGCTCACCGGCGCAATCAAAGCGCTGACAGTTGGCGATCCGTGGGAGCTTGCAACCGACATCGGCCCCCTTATTGATCAAACCGCCCATGACGGGATCTCCGCGCACCTGAAAGACCACAACGCACGCCCGCTGATTGCCGCGCCGCAAGGCGGCACCTTCCTTGCGCCAGCCCTTGTAAATGTCACGGCTATCACGGCTCTAAAGCGCGAAATTTTTGGCCCGGTCCTGCACATCGCGACCTTCCGCGCTGATCAGCTTGAAAAGGTTATTTACGATATTAATTCAATGGGTTACGGTCTGACCTTCGGCCTTCATACGCGCATTGATGGGCGTGTTCAGGACATTGTCGAGAGCGTCAGCGTCGGCAACGTCTACGTGAACCGCAACCAGATCGGGGCCGTCGTCGGCACCCAACCTTTCGGAGGTGAAGGCCTTTCGGGAACCGGCCCTAAGGCGGGCGGCCCGTCCTATGTGGCACGCTTCACCAAAGACGTGGATCCGGGCGCGCAGGTCGAGCGCAACATGCCCGGGCCAACAGGGGAGACCAACCGCCTGACCGAACACCCACGACCACCATTTCTCTGCCTCGGCCCCGGACAAGACTTGGCCGAAAAGCAACGGCTTGCCATCGAGGCCGTCGGCGGAACCGCGAAGATTGCACCTGAAATGACCCCTGACCTGCTTGGCAATGCGACCCACATCGGTGGCGCGATCTTCTGGGGTTCGGAGACCGAAGCGCGCGCCTTTGGGACCGCACTCGCCCAGCGTACCGGCGCAATCTTACCCCTGATAACAGCCACGCCGCGCAGCTTCGAGGTGCGCCACGAGCGGCACCTGTGCGTCGATACCACCGCGTCGGGCGGAAATGCAGCCCTTCTGGCTGAAGTATCAGACACTTGACCTTTCACGGCCAACGGGGTCGGTTCTGCCCATGTTCCCGTTTCGCGATCACAACCCGTCCTCCCGCACGCCTTACGTCACCTGGGCGCTGATTGCCGTCAATATTCTGGTGTTCGCCAGTTACCACGCGCTTTTCAGCGATGAGCGCGCCCTGTCGAACTTCTTCTTCAACTACGGATTAGTCCCCGCAATCGCGGCCCCCGAAACGTTTGTGACTTCGATGTTTCTGCACGGCAGCTTCATGCATCTGGTGGGTAACATGCTGTTTCTCTGCGTCTTCGGCGACAATCTGGAAGATACGATGGGCCACGTCCGCTACCTTCTTTTCTTTCTTGCCAGCGGACTGGCCGCCGCAAGCGCGCAGTTCTTTTCTGACCCTGCAAGCACGGTCCCGATGGTTGGCGCATCCGGTGCAATCGCCGGCGTCATGGGCGGCTATCTATTGCTATACCCAAAGGCCCGCGTCGATGTGCTGATCTTCATTGTCGTCATCATCCGCGTCATTCCGATACCAGCATGGATCGTCCTTGGGGCATGGTTTGGCATCCAACTTGTGCAGGGCGCTGGCGCTCCGACGGCAGGCGGCGGTGTCGCCTATTGGGCGCATGCGGGCGGGTTTGTGGCGGGTTTACTCATGACGGTTCCGGTCTGGCTCAGAATGGGGGGAACCGACTATTGGAAGCGCACAGAAGGCGCGCCTCCGCATCCACAAGCCAAATACCGCCGTGTTAAAACAGGCATCCCAACCGTCCGCCGCCATAGGTGACGCGGCCTCTGACCTATTCGTGCAGGTTTTCTTTTGAGACCAAATGGACAACCAGAATACCGCCTTGGATCATCGCAATACTAAGAATCGCAGCAAGGTCAAGCTGTTGGCCAAACACAACAAATCCAATCCCCGCGATGAACACGATTCCAAGCCCGGATCAGATTGCGTAGAAGAGTCCCACCGGCATCACCGTCAAGGTAAGCGACAAAAGATAGAATGCGGCTGCATAAGCGATCACGACTACAATCGGTTGTAATGGACGTGTGAATTGCTGGCTCGTCTGCAGCGCCGTTGTACCCACCGTTTCGGCCAGAGCCGCATAGATCAGATAGAAAAAGTGAATGGGCATCGTCGGCCCTTAAAGCGGCAGAGCAGTCGTTTCTTTCAGCTCTTCCATGACGAAACTGGCCGCCACATCAGACATATCGACCCGCCGGATCAGCTCCTGATAAAGAGCGTCATAAGCGGCCATATCCGCAACCCGCGCATGCACCAGATAATCCAATTCCCCGGACATCCGATAGGCCGCGAGAATCGACGGCATTTCGCGTGTTGCGGCAGCGAAATGCGTCAGCCATTCCGGGTCGTGGCGGTTGGTTCGGATTTGGATAAAGACCGATAGATTCAATCCCAGCATATCCGCGTCCAGCACCGCCACCCGCTGGCGGATCACCCCGCTTTGATCCAAAGCCCGCACCCGCCTCCAAGTTGCGTTCCGGCTCAGGCCGACCGCCTCACCCAAAGCTTCCAACCCGATGGACGCATCACGTTGCAATTGGGATAGAATTTTTCGATCTAGTGCATCGATCGTCTCAATCATTTCCGCTTACCGAATAATTTCTCCCAATATATACGCGAAAAAATTAATCTTTGGGAAGACATCTCATCAAAAATCACCGAATATGATCTCATGGATTATACGGAGGCACCCAATGATCACCCGCATGTTTTTTGACCACCCGGCAAGCATCGACGAAAGCTACGGCGAACACGCTCGTTTTGCTTTTGGGTTTTCGGTGAAGCTTTTCGTAGCCGCCGGGGCCGCGCTGGTGCATTCGCTGATTCCCTGCCTGTTCGAAAAAACAGCCAGCCGCATCGTCGGCGACCTTTACGCCAAGACCCACAACCGCGGGACGTAGCCCTAGAACGGACCGTCTTCCAACACGCCGTCCGCCGACATCTGCGCGTAAAGCAACCCTTCGCGCAGACCGCGGTCAGCAACTGTCAACTGATCGGTCGGCCAGATGCGCAAAAGCGCCTGTAAAATCGCGGCCCCCGACATGATAAGAGCTTGGCGATCCCGTCCAATCCGAGGATCGACGCGCCGCCCTTCAGGGCCCATTTCAAGATAGCTGCGGATTACCGTGTCGATCTGATCCGAGGTCATCCGAAGGCCATCGACTTTATTGCGATCATAGCGCCGCAGTCCCAAATGGCTGGCGGCAACGGTGGTCACCGTCCCGGAAGTGCCTACAATCTGGAACCCTTCGCGGGCCTGTTCCGCCTCATAAGGCGAAAACTCGGCCAACTGCTCTTCAAAAAACCAGCTCATCAAAGCAAATCGTGCAGAATCGTTCTCAACGTCGTTGAACTGGTCGCGCAGTGTCGCCACCCCAAGCGGAACCGATATCCAATCCACGACGCGCGCCGCCGGAAACGGCGATTTCTCATCCGGTTTGAAGCCTGCGTGAAGTCGCATGATCGCGCGCTGGCGGTCCACCGACGGCACACGGCTTAGATCAATCCAGACCAACTCAGTCGATCCACCACCGATATCGACAACCAAAAGCTGTTCCGTCTTGGTCGACACAAGCGGCGCGCAAGAAATCACGGCAAGCCGCGCCTCTTCCTCTGGCGCAATGATGTCAAGCGCCAAACCCGCCTGACGCAACACGTTGCCCAGAAACTCAGACCCGTTTTGGGCCCTCCGACAGGCTTCGGTCGCGACAAGCCGCATCCTCTGAACATCGTGTTTTTTCAGCTTTTTCTGGCAAATCGTAAGCGCTTGAATGGTCCGGTTCATGGACGCCGTTGAAAGACGCCCCGTGCGCTCAAGCCCAAGACCCAGCTGCACTGATTTGGAAAAACTGTCGACCACGTGGAATTGGTTGCCCTTTGGTTGGGCAATCAGCATGCGGCACGAATTCGTGCCGAGATCCAGCGCGGCATATAGCTCAACTGGACCGGCTTGTCCGAGCGCAGACGGTTCAACCGCTTTCGGGAACCGGTCAGCGCCCCGGGGACGCTTGGGCGGCATATCGCCCTCCGATCTTTGGTTGCTTTCACCCTACGCAGGGGCGAACGCATTGCGCAAGGCTCACTATCTTATTGAGAAAGTTTCATGGGCCTACCCCTTGCCGGGACGGCAGGCGCACTCCAAAATCCGCACAAGTCGCGAAGGCGACGAAACATGTCGAAATCCGGCGTCGTTTTTGCCCCAAGCGGGCGTAGGACGGCTTAAGGAAGGAAGTCCAAAAATGCCTAACGTTACCATCGTTTATTGGCGCGATATCCCCGCGCAGGTCATTGTTGGCAAAGGCCGGCGTGCGTCGAAGGCCCCGTTGTCAGAGCGGTTCGAGCAAGCAATCGACCGCGCCGCGATGAAGATCGGTGCAAAGGATAGCGATGCCTATCTTTCTGAATGGCGCAAAGCGGCGCATTACGAAGTCGCAGGCGACCCCGACGAGGTCGCAGCCGCTGAGGCGGCGCGTCTGGACGCCGAATACGATCAAGGCAAGATCAAAACCTTGATCGATAACGACGGATGGGCCTGAGGCCTCACGATATAAGGACGATACTCATGGCTTTGCTGCCGTTCAGAAAGAAGACCGAAGCTGGCGTCACGACCGATCCAAAGGTTGTCGACTTCCTTCAGGACTTTTCGATCGAGGTCATGCCGCGCACGGCGGAAAAGGTCGAAAACTTCCGCGATCATTTGCCCACCGGGACGCGTGTCTATATCGCCCATATCGAAGGGACGCCTATCGAAGATATGGTCGCGACAGCCAAGCGGATTGCGGCGGAGGGCTATCAGGTCATGCCCCACTTCCCGGCCCGCATTATCAAAGACGAGACTGTTCTGGCAGACTGGATCGCGCGCTATCAGGGCGAAGCCAGCGTCGATCAGGCGCTTGTACTTGCAGGCGGCGTGCCCCAACCCCAAGGCAAATTCGACAGCTCAATGCAGCTGTTGGAAACCGAGCTTTTCGACAAAGCGGGCTTCAAGCGTCTGCACGTCGCAGGGCACCCCGAAGGCAACCGCGACATCGACCTGAAGGGCAGCTCTACAAACGTCGAGACCGCGCTGAAGTGGAAGAACGATTTCAACAATCGCACCGACGCGGACATGGCAATTGTCACGCAGTTTGCCTTTGACGCGGGCCCAATCATCGAATGGTCCAACCAAGTGCAGGCCTCGCGCATCGATCTGCCGATCCACATCGGCATCGCTGGACCCGCTAAGCTTCAGACGCTGATCAAATTCGCTATCGCCTGCGGCGTCGGCCCCTCTCTGAAAGTCCTGCAAAAACGCGCCATGGACGTCACCAAACTGGTCATGCCCTACGAGCCCGACGATGTGGTGACGGCGCTGGCCGCGCACAAAGCGGCCAACCCCGACTTTGCAGTCACCCATGTTCATTTCTTCCCGCTCGGCGGCATTAAATCCAATGCGGCATGGGCCACTTCGCGCGGCGGTGCCTCCGCGCAACCGGCATCAGCAACCGCCTGACCTCTGACCAGAAAGCCCCTGAATGACCCGTACAGTTCTCGAGTCCGCCACAAAAACCGTTGTCATCGGCTTTGACGAACCGTTTTGCGTTATCGGCGAGCGCATCAACCCCACCGGGCGCAAGTTACTCGCAGCCGAGCTGGAAGCGGGCGATTTTTCGACCGTTGAAAAAGACGCCCTCGAACAAGTGGCGTGCGGCGCGCAGGTACTCGATATCAACGCGGGCGTTGTCTACAACTCTAACCCGAACCCGAACGAAACCGAACCGCCGCTGATGACCTCGGTCGTCAAACTTGTGCAGGGCCTTGTCGATGTGCCCCTGTGTATCGATTCGTCCGTCCCCGGCGCGTTGAAAGCAGGCCTTGAAACTGCAAATGGCCGTCCGCTTTTGAACTCGGTCACCGGCGAAGAGGACCGCCTCGAACTGGTCCTGCCTCTGGTCAAGAAATACAATGTGCCAGTCGTTGCTATATCCAACGATGACACCGGTATTTCCGAAGACCCGGATGTGCGTTTCGCCGTCGCCAAAAAGATCGTGGAGCGCGCCGCAGACTTCGGCATCCCGGCGCATGACATTGTTGTCGACCCGCTTGTCATGCCTATCGGAGCGATGGGAACCGCCGGCTTGCAGGTCTTTTCTCTGGTGCGACGTTTGCGCGAAGAACTTGGCGTGAACACGACCTGTGGCGCCTCGAACATCTCGTTCGGTCTTCCCAATCGTCACGGCATCAACAACGCCTTCCTGGCAATGGCCTCTGCTGCCGGAATGACCTCGGCCATCATGAATCCAGTCTCCATGCCCCCAACCCGCAAGACCATTTCCGAGCGCCTCGACGCCCTGAAAGCCCTTGGCGTCACCGCGCCCGACGATGTTGATATCGCGGCCATTGGCCCGTTGGTCGGCCTCGTGACCAATAACGACCTTATCCGCGAACGCGTGGCACGGCTGGCCGATCTCGGGATTGTCGTTCCCGAGGACGCAGACATCACAAAACTTGGGCCCCTTCTCGGACTGGGCAAAACCTCGGGCATCGCCTCGGAGGAAACGCTGTCGATCCGTGCCGCCGACTTCCTACTGAACCATGATCCGTCGGGCGGAAACTGGATCCGCATGAACAAACCCGTGGCCGCCCCAGGCGGCGGCGCGCGTGGTGGTCGTGAAAGCCGTCGCAGGCGTCGTGGGTAAGGCGTTTCAATTCGCAAATCAAAGCGGCCCAGAGCAAAACCATCTCCATTGAATGCCGCTCATTCCGACCGCTTGGTGCCTATCCGCGCCCCGGCGCCCGTGCTAGCGTGAACGTAAGCCACGTCACACGCAACACGCGCTCACACAGTCGTGGCCTGCAGTTGAACGAGCTGATGGTTACCTGAAACGCATGCCGGATCACGATAATTTCCCCCCGTGGCACCTGGGGCTCGCGCGTTTTGCGCTGAAGCTGGCGCTGATTGCAGCCATCGTGTTTGCAATATTGAAAGTTCTGGATTGGGCGCAGGAACACGCAGAATCCACCGGCTCGGGAGGTCTGATGCTTGGCGTTCTTGCCATTCTGCTTCTCGCTTACGCCCTTTTGCTGGCGGTGCCGTTTGTGCCGGGCATCGAGATTGGCGTGTCACTTTTGCTGATGAAAGGCGCGGATGTTGCCCCCTTTGTCTACGCGGCGACCGTGCTTGGACTATCCCTGTCTTTCATGGTGGGCCGGTGCGTGCCTTACCGTTGGCTCAATGCGACGCTGGCGGATCTACATCTAAAACGCGCCTGCCATTTGGTGGAACACCTCGAACCCATGACGCGCGAAGAACGCCTCGCGCATCTCACCGCGCGCTTACCAAATGCAATCGCACCTTGGGTCCGCAGCGGGCGCTACCTTTTGCTGGCAGCGTTGTTCAACATCCCCGGAAATGCAATTCTGGGAGGCGGTGGCGGCATTGCGTTCGTCACAGGCTTCAGCCGACTTTTCCAACCCTGGGCTGTGATCTTGACAATCGTCTTAGCCGTTTTGCCCGTCCCTCTGTCCGTATGGCTGCTCGGAACAGGCGTTTTATCGACGCCTTAACTCTGCACTCTAATTCGGAGAAGGCCGCAAAAGGCGCGCGATCTGAGCAAGCGGCAGCAGCAATCCAAGGTAGACGATCCCCAGCGGTACAGCCGAAACCGCGCCGATCTCGGCGCCATTCACGCCGAAAAGCCCAAGCGAAACCGAAGTAATTAATAGCGCGCATAAGACCGGTACCGGCAGTACTGCCGCGCGTAGCCAAACGCCTTCCAGTCGCATAATTGCGAAAGCCTGAAGCCCCACATACACTGACGCCAGCATCACAAGACCAAAAGGGTCCATGGGATTTCCTTCCCTAACTCGTTACAAATTTCATCCTGCCTTAAGATTGAGGCGACATTCCGCAGTCACCATGACGTTTCAGGGACGTTTTCTGGCGGAACCGGCCTTTCCAAGACCACGACGACCGCTATGATCTGGCGTAACAAGCAGGCAAAAAACCCATGACAGACAAAGCTTTGGTAATCTTCACACCCTCCGGCAAACGAGGCCATTTCGAGGTCGGAATCCCGATTCTCACGGCGGCACGCCAATTGGGTGTAGATCTAGACTCCGTTTGCGGCGGACGCGGCATTTGCTCGAAATGTCAGGTGTCTCCCGGCTTTGGCAGCTTTTCCAAACACGGGGTTGAAGTTGCCGAAAACGCCGTATCAGAATGGAATGCGGTCGAACAACGCTACAAAGAAAAGCGTGGCCTGAAAGACGGGCGCCGCCTGGGCTGTCAGGCAACTGTTCAGGGCGACCTTGTGGTTGACGTGCCACCCGAAAGCCAGGTCCACAAACAGGTTGTGCGCAAAGCCGCCTCAACCCGCGATATCACCATGGATCCGGCCACACGACTTTACTACGTCGAAGTGCGCGAACCCGACATGCACGAGCCCTCCGGCGATCTCCAACGCCTTGGCGAAGCCTTGAAGCGTGACTGGCAAGTCGAGAGGATCGACGCGCCCCTGCCCGTCCTACGCAAGCTGCAACCGACGCTGCGCGCGGGCAAATGGACAGCCACTGTCGCGCTCCACAAAGACCACGTCGACGACACGCATCGTATTATCGACATCTGGCCCGGCTTTTTCGATGGTCGCCTCTACGGCCTTGCCATCGACCTCGGCTCAACCACCATCGCCGCCCATCTGTGCGATCTCAGGAACGGACAGGTGCTGACCTCAGCCGGCATCATGAACCCGCAAATCCGCTTCGGCGAAGACCTGATGAGCCGCGTCAGCTACGTGATGATGAACCCTGGCGGCGATGTCGAAATGACCAAAGTTGTGCGCGACGCCATGGGCGATCTCGCCCGCAATCTCGCCACCGAAGCCGACATCCCCCTTGACCATATCGTCGAGGCGACCATCGTCTGTAACCCGGTGATGCACCATCTCTTACTTGGCATCGACCCTGTCGAACTTGGTCAGGCCCCCTTCGCGCTTGCCACAAGCGACGCCCTTCGCTGTGCAGCCGCCGACATTGGACTTGAGGCGATCAACCCGGCTGCGCGCGCCTATCTTTTGCCCTGCATCGCAGGCCACGTCGGCGCCGATTGCGCGGCTGTCGCCTTGTCGGAAGAACCGTATAAATCTGACGATCTTGTACTGATCTGCGATGTGGGCACCAACGCCGAAATCCTGCTTGGCACCAAAGACCGTGTCCTTGCCTGTTCATCGCCTACTGGGCCCGCCTTTGAGGGCGCACAAATCTCGTCTGGCCAACGCGCGGCCCCCGGCGCTATCGAGAGGGTCGAAATTGACCCCGTCACCAAAGAGCCCCGATTTCGCGTCATTGGCTCTGAAATCTGGTCCAATGAGGATGGCTTTAGCGAAGTAGTGGCAAGCACCGGCGTCACCGGTATCTGCGGCTCAGGCATCATCGAAGCGGTCGCCGAAATGCGCATGGCGGGCCTTGTTGACCCCTCGGGCCTCATCGGCTCGGCCTCCCAAACCGGCTCAATCCGCTTGGTCCCCGAAGGCCGCACCCATGCCTATGTCATCTACGACGGCACCGCAGACAATGGCCCGCTTATCAGCGTAACCCAGGGCGACATTCGCGCCATTCAACTTGCGAAATCAGCGCTTTACGCAGGCGCGCGCCTTTTGATGGACGAACTGGAAACCGACACCGTTGACCGCATTGTCCTTGCCGGAGCCTTCGGCGCGCATATCTCGCCAAAGCACGCGATGGTCCTTGGCATGATCCCCGACTGCACGCTTGAAAACGTTATGTCTGCAGGCAACGCCGCAGGCACCGGCGCGCGCATCGCCCTGTGCGATATCTCGGCCCGCGCCCGGATCGAAGAAGAAGTCCACCGCATTCAAAAAGTTGAAACCGCTATCGAACCGAAGTTTCAGGAACACTTCGTCGCCGCCAACGCCATTCCTCACGCCACAGCGCCGTTTCCGGAATTGTTTTCTATCCTCAGCCTCCCGGTCGTCTCTTTCAACACCAAGGGCGGTGAAGACGGTGGCCGCCGCCGCAGACGGCGCGGCTGAAAGCCCGCAACAGCGACACGCAAATGTACGGCGTATCCGCAAAACACACCACCGAACGCTCCGTCCAAACCTTGACCCACAGACACGATGCCCGTATTTTCAATGGCATGATGCGGGTGTAGCTCAATGGTAGAGCTTTTGCTTCCCAAGCAAGTGACGAGGGTTCGATTCCCTTCACCCGCTCCACCCTCGCCGGACGCGCCCATGCACGATCATCAGACACTGCTTACCTCATCTGACTTGACCGATTCCGGTCTTGACGGGTTCGCCTATGGCTACCGCGACCGCGTGCGGTTCTACGAGTTGGATGCGCTAAACCACGTCAACAATGTCGTGTTCCTGAAATGGTTCGAGACCATCCGCGTCTCCTACGCCATCTCCCGAGGCCTCACGACGTATTCGCACGGCGCCGACGATCCACAACTGGTCGTGCGACACCTTTCGGCGGACTATCTGACGCCGATGTATCAAAACGAAATCTACACCCTCGCCGCGCGCACCCGGACGATCAAGCACTCCAGCATGATCATGGACTATGCGGTGGCCAGCAACGGTCAAATCCGCGGCACAGGCGATTGCGTGATTGTCAGTCTTGAACAAGACGGCCGCACCAGACGCGCGCATTTCCCGCACGCCGTCCGCGCTATGGTCGACCTCGACGGGTCCGAGCAGATCGACTAGCCGGCCAGCTCTGCAATATAGTCCAGCGCCGCACTTTGAAGCTCGCGAATATGCGGATCGTCAATGCCCATCGCTTCAAAATGCTCAATGATATTAGCAAGATACTCAAGACTTGAGCCGAAAAGTCCTGTCCCCGTCGCAAGATATCGGACCTGCTCGTCCCGCGTGATTTCCGAGCAGATAAGGTCAGCGTCATGGTCCGCCTGAAACGTCAGAACCTCCACCGTTTCATCCGACAACTCCGCCGGCACAAACACCGGAAGGTACCCCGGACCAATGCATTCCCGCCGCCAAAGGATCTCGGATTCACCCTCGATATCACTGGCCGCAATCCGAAACGCAAGACCGTCGCAACCTGCCCCATGATCAAGCGCCGCCATCACACCCGGAGTCTCCTCAGTGCCCCGCCCTCCCAGTGTGTCCTTCAATATGAACTGGCGGGAATAGCCCGGCACAAAAGCCCGTCGAACATCCGTGAATTTCAACGCCGGGTCCCACATTAGCGATCCATAGGCGAACACCCAAAGATCCTCGTCTGGTCGTCCGGTAAACGCTGCAAGCCGGATCGCCTCTCGCTCGGCGTCAGAATAAAACCAGTCCGTTCGAATGCCCGCCTTGCTGAGCCAGGCAAGAGTGTCGGCCATGCTTTGCGTGCGGAACCCTGACTGAGACGCAGGTTTGATCAGATCGCGAAGTTCGGGGTGGCGGGCGAAAGGATCGTTCACAGTCGCGCACCCCTTGCAACCTCCACAAAGCGCGCAATGCTGTCCGCATCCACCGACCAGTCGCACACCAACCGCCCCAGAAGCAGCTCGTTCGGATCATCGCCCTGAAGCAACCCCTGCTCAATATAATAATACGCGCCTGCGTCGACCAACGCCTGATGTCGAAAACGCGGCATCCAGACGTAAATCATATTCGCACCGCGTGGAAACGCGAACTCAACATCGTCGATATCCGACAGCCCCGCTTCCAGCGACACGGCCGACGCATTCGCCTTAGCTGCCAATTCAAGCCAAAGCCCATCCGTCAGATAGGCCTGCATCTGAGCCGCCAGATACCGCGCTTTGGAAAACACCAAGGCGCCCCGTTGCTGGCGCCGCCGGAACTCTAAGGCTTTGTCGGGATCAAAGATCACCGCCGCTTCAACTGCCATCGCCCCGTTCTTCGTCGCCCCGAACGAGACGGCGTCCACGCCCACTTTCCAAGACATCTCGGCCGCCGAACAGCCCAAGGCCGCCGCCGCATTGGCAAACCGCGCACCGTCCAAATGCAGGCTCAGGCCTTCGTTTCGGCACACTTTTGAGATCGCCGAAAGCTCCTCTAGACTGTAAAGCGTCCCCCGCTCGGTCACTTGCGTCAACGAAACTGGTCCACGAGCCGATTGTTTCAAATTTGAAGGGTCAAAGCCCGAAATCGCAGCTTGAAGCTCGTCCGCATTAAACTTAGCTATATCCGCCCCAAGCGGCGTGATTTTCGCACCGTCCGTAAACGCCTCGGGGGCGTTGCATTCATCCACATGAATGTGGGCAAATTGCGCGGAAAAGATCGTGTCCCAGGGTCGGGCCAGGCATCCAAGCAAAAGCGCGTTCGCCGCCGTTCCCGTCGGCACCAAAAACACTGCCGCGTTCGGCGCCTCGAACACCTCGCGAACTTTTTCCACTGCGGCAGCCGTCAGAGCATCGGTCCCATAAGACGGCACCGCGCCGTCATTGGCCCGCACCAAAGCCTCCATGATCTTCGGGTGAACCGGTCCGTTATTGTCAGACGCAAACTTCATAGCTCTTCCTCGATGATATGGTCTTCCCATTCCTCTTCCGGCACCTCAAATTCTGGCACCGTCCAGCCCTGAACCGAGATACCCGCATCATGAACACTTTGGGCCGTGCCGGAAATCAGCGGGTGCCAGTTGTACAAAGGTTTGCCCTCGTGCAGCAACCGATAGGCACAGGTCGATGGCATCCAATAGGCTATTTTGTCGATATTGCTCGGCTTCAGAACAACACAATCCGGCACGAATTGCTTACGGATGTCATATTGCGCGCAGCGGCATGTCTCCCCGTCCAACAGACGGCATGCCACCCGCGTAAAGGCAATTTCCTGGGTATCGGGGTCTTCCAACTTATTTAGACAACAGCGCCCGCACCCATCGCAAAGTGCTTCCCATTCCCGCTTGTTAAGGTTCTTTAACGGCACTCGTTCCCAGTATTGGTCGCGCAGGCCATCGCGGTTTATCGGATCGGACTCCGACATCAGCGGGCCAAAATCTCGCGCGCACGAGCGGAATCTGCGTCCATCTGCACGATCAGCGCCTCGAGGCTATCAAACTTTTCTTCTGGCCGAAGATACTCGACAAGGGCGACAGACATCTGACTTCCGTAAAGGTCACCCCTGAAATCAAACACATGCGTTTCGAGGTTTGGGATATTTTCGCCAAACATCGGCCGCACACCCAAGGACGCCACCCCATCATAACGGCCTGCGTTTTCGCCAGTCAGAACATCGATGCGGACCGCATAGACACCAAACTTCGGCGGATGCAGCCCGGTGATCGACATGTTTGCCGTCGGATAGCCAAGGTCACGCCCACGCTGATCGCCGCGTTCAACCACACCCTCAATCCGATGCTGGTGCCCCAACATCATTGCTGCATCACGGGGTTGCCCCTCGGCCAAAGCCTCACGAATGCGCGTCGACGACACCTCCAGACCGGCCGTTTCTACCAGCTTAGCAATCGTCACTCCAAACCCAAACCGGTCCCCAAAGGCCTTCAGATCATCAGCCGTCCCGGCCCGATTTCTCCCAAAGCGGAAGTCCTGCCCAACCGTGACATGGGCCAATCCCAAACGTTCGCCCAAAATATCGCGGGCGAAATCTTCCGGCGACAAGGCCATCAACGCAGCATTGAACGGCAATTCATAAAGATGAATGACACCAAGTTTCGCAAGACGATGCGAGCGCGCTTCGGCGTTCATCAATCTGAACGGCGGTGCATCGGGTATCAGTATTTCGCGCGGATGCGGCTCAAAAGTGACCACGCCAAGGGGGGCGCCCGTGACCGAAGCCGCCTGCCGCAAAACGGCCTGATGCCCAAGATGGACACCGTCGAAATTACCGATGGCGACCGTGGCCCCACGGTCGGCTGGGTCGAGATAAGTTGTGTCGCGATGGATGCGCATAAAAGTCCCGTAGCGTCCCCGCGCGGGACCCGCAACCCTCAGTCGAATTTGGCAGACGGAGCAAGCACTGACGCCTGTCCCCTAAGGACCGGTTTGCCATCCACAAGACATCGTGTGTCCAGCGTCACGCGGCGCTTTGAATAGTCGATTTCAAGGACTTCGACTTCTGCCGTGACGATGTCGCCCGGCCTGACCGGTGCCAGAAACTTCAGCGATTGACAAAGGTAAACGGACCCGTGACCGGGAAGCTGCTCGCCGATGACGGCCGAAATAAGCCCCGCCGTCAGCATACCATGCGCGATCCGGCCCGCGAAAATCGTATCGGCCGCATAAGCATCGTCCAAATGCACTGGGTTCCGGTCAGTGGACACTTCGGCGAACAACTCGATATCGCGATCCGTCACCTCTTTCGTCAAGGTGCAGACCATGCCGATCTCAATATCTTCAATTACAATTGTGCCGCGTGGCTGGTTGTCAAACATACCAAATCCTTCTCGCAATTTTATATCTTAAAAATTGCCCTTTACGCAACTTAATTACAGAACGGATTTGAAGGAGACAAGGATCATCTTGCTGCAAAGTAGCGTTCTTTGACTCAAAGACGCAAAAGTGTCGTCTCGACCGCCGGTCCGAGCCCGTCTTCAAGCGTGGTTTGAGATTGGGGTTCAGGTGTCAGAACAACGACCGCCGTCAGCCCCAGAATCAGGACTGCAAGTGTCCAGATCGGCAAGGCCCCCGCCTCGTCCCTAATAAATGGCAGCATGACGTTAACCATGATGTCTGATTGCGGCAAAAAAAAGGCAGGCGCCGCTTGGTTCAGGTGTTGCGGATGACTTTCGAGAAAGCATCAAAAATGGGCTCAGCCCCAGCGATCAGGGAGCCACTTTCATGCGGTGCCTGATCACCCTCAAGGCTTTCAACCAAAGCACCTGCTTCTTTGGCGATCAACACGCCAGCCGCTATATCCCAGGAGTGCAAGCCCCGCTCCCAATAGCCGTCGTATCGGCCCGCCGCCACATAGGCGAGATCCAAAGCAGCAGCCCCAAACCGACGCACGCCCGCAACCGAGGGCATGATGCGCGCCAGATCTTGAAGCGTCGCAGGCAGGTCCGGACGCCCCCCAAATGGAATGCCCGTCGCAAAGATGCTTTCGATCATTTTCGAGCGCGCAGACACCCGAAGACGGGTCTCGTTCATCCAGGCGCCCTGGCCTTTTTCAGAAAAGAAAAGCTCGTCCTTTGACGGATCGTAAACAACAGCCGCAACGATCTCGCCCTTATGCTCAAGGGCAATCGAGACAGCCCAATGCGGCAAGCCGTGCAAGAAGTTCGTCGTCCCATCCAGCGGATCAACGATCCACCGCCGTGTCGGGTCTTTACCCTCGACAGGCTCGCTTTCTTCGCCGACCCAGCCATAATTCGGACGCGCGGTCGTCAGGTCTTCTCGGATGATTTCTTCGGCGCGGATGTCGGCACGACTGACAAAGTCCCCCGCCCCTTTGGTCGACACCTGAAGGTTCTCCACTTCGCGGAAATCCTTGCTCAGAGACCGGCCAGCCTTGCGGGCGGCAAGGGTCATGACGTTCAGATTTGCGCTGCCTTGCATCGAGAAAACCTTTGTGATGATCGACGCCATTTACGGAAGGCGGCGCGTGTGAGCAAGCCCTAAAACCCCAACGCTCCTGCCATGAAACCCATTTGCCATTGCGTCACATAGGCCGCGAATGGCGTGACCTTGGGCGCGTCGCGCGTTTACACTCTTCCCTGACGGGGATGGTTTTAACAGCACGGGAGCACAACGCGGAACAACTACTTGCACAACTCATCGGTGATGCCGCAGGCGGCATCGGTGGCGGCAAAGCCGTCAAGGGCACCGAGATAGGCAACCTCATCGCAGGCGCAGTCGGCGGCGGCCAACTTCTTGGCGGCCTTCTTGGATCGGGCGCCGCCGCAGCGCGCGGTCTCGATATCGCAAGCATGACCAGCAAGCTTGTCGGGGGCGGCGTTGCAGGCCTTGTCGTTCAGGTCGTGCTCGGCACAGTCATGAAGAAAATGCGCGGCTAACGCTTTCACGGGCTTTGCGGCTTAATCAGCCCAAGGCCCGTGAAAACCTTCGCCGTCGCGATCCAAACGCTTAAACCCGTGACGGCCGAAGAAGTCGCGCTGTGCTTGGATCAGATCGGTCGTCCCACGGGCGCGCCGCAACGTGTCAAAGAACGACAAAGACGCCGCCATCGCCGGGACCGATTGCCCCTCTGACATCGCCGACGTCACGACGCGACGCAGCGCGGGCACCGTCTCTTTCAGGCGATCTGAAAAAGCAGGCGCGAGGATAAGCTGACCATGTGGCAGTTCCTCGCGGATCGCCGAAGAAATATCATCCAACAAAGACGACCGGATGATACACCCTGCCCGCCAAATTTCAGCGATTCGCGCCAGATCAAGCGACCAGTCAAACTCGTCCGAGGCCGCCGCCAAAAGTGCCATACCCTGCCCGTAAGTAATGATCCGCGCGGCAAGCAATGCCGCCTCCATATCCGCCTCTGATACGGACGCCACCCCCGGACCCAAGGGAAACGCGAACTCAGCGGCAGCCCGTGTCTCGCGCAGCGCCGACCAGGACCGGGCAGCAACCGCGCTTTCGATTGCCGTCGCCGATTGACCCATTTTCAACGCCTCAATAACAGTCCAACGCCCGGTGCCCTTTTGCCCTGCTTGATCAAGGATCACATCAACGATGGGTTTGTCGGTTTCACCGTCCTTCGTATTCAGAATTTCCGACGTTATCTCAATTAGATAGGACTGAAGCGCGCCTGCATTCCACTGCCCAAACAAGGCCGCCATCTGCGCCATGTCGCGCCCGTCTGCGCGCAACAGCCCATAGGCCTCAGCGATCAATTGCATGTCCGCGTATTCAATACCGTTGTGCACCGTTTTGACGAAATGCCCCGCCCCGTCAGGTCCAAGGAAATCCGCGCAAGCGTCGCCCTCAAACTTCGCGGCTATTGCCTCGATGATGTCGCGGATCGACGCATATGCCTCAGGTGTTCCGCCGACCATAATAGACGGGCCATACCGCGCGCCCTCTTCACCGCCAGAAACACCGACCCCTAAAAACCGCAATCTCGCAGCTTCGATCGCCTTCGCGCGCCGACGCGTATCATTGAAATTAGCATTGCCTGCATCGATGATCAGATCGCCCGCCTCCAGAAGAGGAACCAACGCCTCGATCACCGCATCGACCGGCCCCCCAGCGTTCACCATGATTAACACAGCACGCGGCGGCATTAACGATGCCACAAAATCCTCAAGGCTTTCTGAAGGCTCAAGCCGTTCGGCCAAAGCGCCGGCCTCGTCCACGACTGCGCGCGTTTTGCCCGGCGAGCGGTTGTGCACCGCCACATCAAATCCATTGTCCGCGATATTAAGCGCAAGTGCTGCGCCCATCGTGCCCATGCCAGTCACGCCAATTCGTGCCATTCAATCCCCCTATCGCCTGTCCCGCCAAGCTAGGCATCAGCGCGCCAGACGCAAGTGTCACGCTGCCTTGGGGGCGATCACACCTAGAAGAGCTTCCACTAAAGCATCATCGCGATGACGCAGCGGCGCGTTCAACGTGTCGGCCATGGCCATCCGCAACAACAGTCCTAAAAGGGCTGTGTGAACCGCGACCGCAGCCCGGCGCGCCTCGACCAATCGGGCATACCGCCCGCCTTTCAGCAGACAATCGGCAAGCGCGTCGTGCATTTCAGTGGTTGCGGGATGCATCCGGCCAAGCGTCGTCACCATCGCCCCATCCCGTCCCGGACGCTGCCCGATCTGCGGCGTCACGTACATCATCCGAAACCGGTCCAGATCAGACATGTGATAGACCGCCAAAGCCTCGACCAAGCCACGGATCGCGGCATCCGGCGCCGCGTTGGCCTTGATCGCTGACTTGCCTGCCGTGGCTTCCGCTTCAAGCGCCGGTCGCACCAAAGCTTCAAGAAGTCGGGCCTTGTTCGGAAACCAGTAAATTACCGCCTGTTTCGACACTCCGACCCGGCGGGAAATCGCCTCAAAGGTCAGCTTGTCCGGCCCAAAATCGCGGACAATGGCGCGCGCCGCCTCCAAAATCAGGTCTGCCGTTTTGGAATTGCTTTTAGCCATCCCGCCCCACTCATACAAAACACCAAGGCCTAGGGTACGCCCCAACTTGTCGTCGGTAAAGGACGCAAGCATCTGGAAACAATTGGTTTCCTTTTGAGAAACTTAGACCTCGACGGCGCGCTGCATCTGCATCGGGACCTTGCGCGCCAGTTGCAACAGATGCGCCATATAGGGTTTCGTGGTCTCATCGCTGCGTATTGCCGCATAAAGTCGCTTGCTTAGACCGACTTTGGTGACGGGTCGCGTCACATAATCCGAATGGTAGCGCACCTCGCGCACTACCCAATCGGGCAGAACCGCTACGCCACGATTTGAAGCGACCAAAAGCAAGATAACGGCCGTCAATTCCACTTGCCGCACGCCGCGCGGCTCGACCTTGGCCGGGGTCAACAGCTCGGAAAACACATCCAAACGCGACCGCTCCACCGGATAGGTGATCAACACCTCATCGCGAAAATCCTCGGCCTCGACGTAAGGCTTGGCCGCCAGTGGATGCAACGCTGCCGCCACGAACACCGGTTCATAGTCAAACAGGGGCGTAAACGTCACATCCGCCAAAACCTCGGGGTCCGAAGACACTACTAGATCAACCTCTTCACGCGCCAATGCAGGCAAAGCATCAAACGCCAGCCCCGGACGAATATCCACGTCAACATCCGGCCAGGCTTTGCGGAACTCTTCCAGGACTGGAAACAGCCACTCAAAACAGGCATGGCACTCAATCGCGATATGCAACCGCCCCGCTTTTCCGGACCGAAGATTGCGAAAATCATCCTCCATCGCCTCAACCTCGGGAAGAACCTTTTCCGCCAGTTTCAACAGCCTATGCCCCGCCGACGACAGTTTCAGCGGCTTGGAACGTCGCACGAACAACTCAAGTCCTGCCTGATCTTCAAGCCCCTTCACCTGATGGCTTAGCGCCGACTGCGTGATGTTCAAAAGGTCGGCCGCTCGCGCCAGACCACCCGCGCTGTGGATCGCGCGTATTGTGCGCAAATGGCGAAACTCGATATGCATACTTGAGCAGGCCTCATGAAGATTGTGAGAATTATGAATTTGTTTCACATTTGGACTTATGAGACAAGATGCCAATAAGGAGTTGTCCCCCATGTCTCGTCCTACGATTTCATTTGAGTTTTTCCCGCCGCAATCACTCGAAGCCTCGTTCCGGCTTTGGGAAACGGTGAATACTCTGTCGCATCTCGATCCGTCCTTCGTCTCGGTTACCTACGGCGCGGGCGGCAACACACGCGCGCTGACCCACGAGGCCGTCGAAACACTTGGGCGTCACATGGGCCTCAACGTCGCGGCGCATCTCACTTGCGTTGACGCGACCCGCGCTGAAACCCTCGCCATCGCGGACCAATACGCCCGCGCAGGCGTCAACCGGGTCGTCGCACTGCGTGGTGATCCCCCGAAGGGCGCGGGCAATTTCAAGGCACTTGCGGACGGCTTTGCTAATTCTGTGGAACTTGTGACGGCCCTTGCCGATACTGGAAATTTCGAGATCACAGTCGGCGCCTACCCCGACACCCATCCCGAAGCCGCGCATGACAACGCGGATATTGACTGGCTGAAGCGCAAGATTGACGCCGGGGCCTCAAACGCGATCACGCAATTCTTCTTTGAAGCCGAAGCCTTCCTGCGCTTTCGCGACCGTTGCACGGCCGCCGGTATCACCGCCGAGATCATACCCGGCATCCTGCCGATCGAAAACTGGCGCGGCACCCAACGCTTTGCAAAGTGCTGCGGCGCGCGCGTTCCAAACGAATTGTCCGCAATGTTCGAAACCGCAGAACGCGACGGGCGCACCGACCTTCTGGCCACAGCAATCTGCACCGAGCTTTGCTCGGACCTTCTTGATGAAGGCGCGAAGCACTTGCATTTCTATACGCTGAATAAACCCGGCCTCACTCGTGATGTGGTGCATGCCTTAGGCCTTGCTCCCGACGCGAGCCTCGCCAAAGTCGCGTAAAGCCGCGCTCTAGACATCCAGAACCGCATCGTCGGCAAACTCAACCGCGCGCGGCGACCGACCGGCCGCCGACGGATGCAACCGTTCGCTCGGGTCGCGCCCCACGACGCGCCTCTTGCGCGCCAGGAATATCTTGCCCCAGTTGCGCCAGGTCCCCACAGACGGAGCATCAGCGTTCATCTCGAACCACGTCCGCCAGCCTTCCGGCAACGGCAATGCGCAGCCTTCCAACCGCTCGACCATCCACACAAGCGGGATATTCGACAAAGGTCGCGCCGCCACAAATCCCGACAAATGCCCGCCCACATCGCTGTGACTGCCGCGAAACCAGACCTGCTGAATGGTCCCGTCCCAATCCGACCGTGTTTCCCATAACACCGGTTTAAATGCCTCACGGGTCTCATCCAAAGCCAACGCGTGAAACCCATGCTTAATTGAAAGCCCAAGCCGATGGTTGTGAAACGCGTGCTTCACCTCGCTCCAGCGCCACACAAATGGCGCACGAAACCCCAGCGACTTCACCGTATCAAAGACCGCGACCGCCTCGATCGGGGCCTCTGCGTGGCAAAACGCTGTTGTAAATTCCGCCACGATCTCGGGATCATGATTTTGCTGATAATGGCGATAGGCTTCGGTCACCATCCGCTCGGTCGCATTCTCTCGCCTCAATAGCCCGACCCGGTCAATCACGCCCGCCAAAGACCGCGCAGCGTAAGCCCCCCGCGAATAGCCCACCAAAAAGATCGTATCGCCGGGGCGATACCGCGACGCAAGCCAACCATAGGCGCGCCGGATCTGCCGGTTGATGCCGCGCCCCTCGATCACATTCAACGTCGCAGACCAATCGGTCCACTGCACACCCGCCTCGTAAAACAGGCTCACCGGCCTCTCCCCAACTTCGTCTTCCAGAAGCTTGTAAATCAGCCCGACGTTCGTCTCGCTGCCCTCGTCAAGCATCGACATCGTGCCATCAAGCAGGATCACATGGGTCGCCGCCTCGCGCACGATCTGTGGCGAGGACCGCTCGGTCCGGCGGAAAAAGCCTAATAGGCCTTTCAGGCGCTCGCCCAAAGCCATCAGAACCCTGACCCCGTCGGGCCGCAATTAAGAAACGTCATCTCCATGGGAAATGACCTAAGCCTCAAGCCTCGGATTTTCCATGAAATTCGCTGTGAAGTTTGTTGCGGTACCGATTAGGCAAGACAATCCGTAGTCACGACCTCGATGGCGCCGTAACCATTAAAGCGCGTGACCGTCGCCGTGGAATAAGCACCAAGCCCGTGCCAGACCAACCAATCACCCTCGGCCAGATCGCCCGGAAGCGGCACAGTGCCCGGCAACCGGTCCAGCGAGTCGCAGGTTGGACCGAACACAATATGCTCGACCGGCGCTGCCTTACGAATGCACCCCGAGGCAACCGGTTCGATGCGGTCAATGTTGCCAAGGATCGGCAATTCCGCCAGCCCGCCGTAAATTCCGTCGTTCAAAAACACCGCCCCGTCTTCGCGGATTGCTTTGACGCGGGTCGCAAGACTAAAGGATTCCGCCACCATCGCGCGCCCCGGCTCACACACCAGCGTCGGCACATCCGCGCCAAACGCGCGCAGGGTGGCAGTTTCGATCGCGGCAAAGATTGCCTCAAGGTCAGGAGCCCCGCCCGTGCGGTGCGCCGCATATCCGCCGCCCACGTTCAGACGCACAAGCTTAACGCCCGCCCGCTGTGCAACTTCCGCACAAATATCGATATAGGCCCGCCAAGCTGCAGGATCAGCGCATTGCGTGCCCGGATGAAACGTCATCGACGCGGTAAAGCCAGCCTCGGCAACCGCCTTCAAAAGCGCGACTGCCAACTCTGGGTCCGCGCCAAACTTCGCGCCGAAATCATAGATCGCACCCTTCACCGGCAGGCGCAAGCGCACCGACACTTCGGCCGACAACGGCACGCCGCCGCGAACCAATTTTCCAAGTTCACCCAGCGAGTCGACCGAATACGACGCCACACCATGCCCGATGGAAGCGGCAACCTCTGCCTCTGACCGCACCGGGTTGTTGTAGTGAAGCACCGCGCTCGGCATCAGCTGTTTCACCCGCGCCATCTCAAACGGCGACGCCACATCGAACGCCTCCACACCGGCAGCCATCAGATTTTGAAGCACTTCTTCGGCATCATTCGCCTTGACCGCATAGGTCACAAGCCCGGGAAAACCCGACAAAAATCGCCTGGCTGTCGCCTGCAAAATCGACGGCGCAAAATACAGCACCGGATGGTCCGGACGCTGGGATAAAAGATGCCGGGACGGGGCGGAGTAAAGGGTGGCAACCAGAGACATCAGCGTTCCTTCTGCAATGCCAAAAGTGGTAAAGTTACACAGTTTTACCGATTCAAACTGACGAAAGATATTGTATATTCGACGATTTAGATGCTATTATGTTACAAATCGCCGAAGCAGGACTGCATATGGACGAAATTGATGACACTTTGATCGAACTTCTGGTCGAGAATGCCCGCATGCCCGTGGCAAACTTGGCCACAAAAATGAACCTTGCGCGCTCCACCGTTCAGGCGCGGCTCGAGCGCCTTGAGCAAAGGGGCATCATCACCGGCTACACCGTGCGCCTTGGCGACATAATGCGGTCCGAGCGGCTGCGTGCCACCGTGCTTTTGCAGATCGACCCGATGAAGCTTCCCGCCGTCTTGTCAAAACTCAAAGCCCTTCCCGAGGTCCGCGCCGCCCACACGGCATCGGGCCGCTTTGACCTCATCGTAACGCTCTCGGCACAGACCACAGAAGTCCTCGACAGCGCGCTTGACGCCATCGGCACCGTCAACGGCGTACGTACCTCGGAATCGCTGATCCACCTCACGACCAGGATCGACCGCCGCGCATTCTGAAACACCTCATATCGCCCCCCCGCCGATCACGCCTTTTCCTCACGCGACGGCCACGCTAAAAGCCACGCGCCAGCAATGAAGAAAGCGGACCCCATGCCGATGCACAAGACATTCGATGCTCAAGAAGCCGAAGCCCGCCTTTACGAGGCTTGGGAAGCCGCAGGCGCGTTCAAAGCCGGGGCCAACGCGCACGATGGGGCCGAGACCTTTTCGATCATGATCCCGCCCCCGAACGTCACCGGCGTTCTGCACATGGGCCACGCCTTCAACAACACGCTGCAAGACATTCTGACCCGCTGGCACCGGATGCAGGGACACGACACGCTCTGGCAGCCCGGCCAGGACCACGCAGGCATCGCCACACAGATGGTTGTCGAACGCCAGTTGGGCGAAGACGGCAAACGCCGCACCGACTTCACGCGTGAAGAGTTCACCGCCAAAATCTGGGATTGGAAACAGAAATCCGGTGGCACGATCATCGAACAGCTAAAGCGCCTCGGTGCCTCCTGCGACTGGTCCCGCAACGCCTTTACTATGTCCGGTGCACCTGGCGCTCCTGCGGGCGAAGAAGGCAATTTCCACGATGCCGTCATCAAAGTCTTTGTTAAGATGTTTGAAGACGGGTTGATCTATCGGGGCAAGCGCCTCGTCAATTGGGACCCGCATTTTGAAACCGCTATTTCCGATCTCGAAGTCGAAAATATCGAGGTCGACGGCCACATGTGGCACTTCAAATACCCTCTCGCTGATGGGGCGACCTACGAATACGTCGAGAAAGACGAGAATGGAAATGTCACCCTGCGCGAGGTCCGCGACTACATCTCCATCGCCACCACGCGCCCCGAAACCATGCTCGGCGACGGCGCGGTCGCGGTTCACCCTTTAGATGAACGCTACGCCTCAATCATCGGTAAATTATGTGAAATCCCGATTGGACCGAAAGAACACCGCCGCCTGATCCCGATCATCACCGACGAATACCCTGACCCTGACTTCGGCTCGGGCGCAGTCAAAATCACCGGCGCGCACGACTTCAACGACTATCAGGTTGCCAAGCGAGGCAGCATTCCTATGTATCGCCTGATGGACACGAAGGGGGCGATGCGCAACGACGGCGCGCCCTACGCCGAAATGTCCGCCACCGCGATGTCCGTCGCCATAGGCGAGCGCACTCTGTCCGAAGCCGAAGCCGACACCATTAACCTAATCCCCGACGATCTCCGTGGCCTCGACCGGTTCGAGGCGCGCGAGAAAGTCATTGCACAGATCACCGAAGAGGGGCTTGCAGTCACCTATCTCCACAAGGAAATCGACCCAGAAACCAACTCCGAAGACCTGAGCCGCCGTCCGCTTGTTGACGCCAAGAAAATCATGCAGCCCTTCGGAGACCGCTCCAAAGTGGTCATCGAGCCCATGCTCACCGACCAATGGTTCGTCGACACCGACAAGATTGTTGGCCCCGCGCTGGAAGCTGTCCGCGACGGCACGACCGAAATCCTCCCCGAGCAGCACAAGAAGGTCTACTTCAACTGGCTGGAAAACATTGAGCCTTGGTGCATCTCGCGCCAGCTATGGTGGGGGCATCAGATTCCGGTTTGGTATGGTTTTGACCTCAGTGGCGCAGGCTTCAAGGACGATGAAGGCGACGGTGCACTCGACGAAGTTGAACTGAGACGTCTATTGTCCGACCAGTCGCTGCTCAAAGGCGACGAACACCACCACGCTGCCGCCAGTTTCGACGACGTTACAACACGCTTCGGAGATGTCCTTTCAACGCTACCGACACCGCTCCACCGCGCTCGTGTCGTCGAGGTCGAAGACCGTAGCGCCGCAGTAAAAGCAATTGCCGCAAGTCTCGCCGACTACAACATCAGCCAAGACCCAACGCATCTCGTCTACCCGGTCTACCGCGACCCTGACGTCTTGGACACATGGTTCTCCTCCGGCCTCTGGCCCATCGGCACCCTAGGGTGGCCCGAACAAACCGAGGCGCTCGACAAATACTTCCCCACTTCCGTCCTCGTCACCGGCTTTGACATCATTATCTTCTGGGTCGCCCGGATGATGATGATGCAATACGCCGTCGTGGGTGAGCGGCCCTTCGACACCGTCTACGTCCACGCGCTTGTGCGCGACGAGAAGGGAAAGAAGATGTCGAAATCTCTTGGAAACGTCCTAGATCCCCTTGAACTCATTAACGAATACGGTGCTGATGCCGTTCGCTTTACGGTCACCTCAATGGCCGCAATGGGCCGCGACCTGAAACTCAGCACTCAACGCATCGCAGGCTACCGGAACTTCGGAACCAAGCTTTGGAACGCCTCGCGTTTCGCCGAAATGAACGGCGTCTTCGGCGCGCCTCGCTGGCAACCGGGCGAGCCCCTGAACGCCACCGCCAACAAGTGGATCATTGGTGAAGTTGCAAAGACACGCGAGGCCGTCGACGAGGCCCTTGCCGCCTTCCGCTTCAACGACGCCGCCAACACGCTCTACGCCTTCACCTACACCTATTGCGACTGGTATCTGGAGTTCTCCAAGCCACTGTTTGACACCGACGACGCCGACGAGACACGTGAAGTCATGGCCTGGGCGCTCGATCAGATGCTGACGCTTCTGCACCCGATCATGCCTTTCATCACCGAAGAAATCTGGGGCCTCTCTGCCAGCCGCTCCAAAATGCTGATCCACGCCGACTGGCCCACATACGGCAGCGAACTCGTCGACGACGCGGCCGTCTCCGAAATGCGCTGGGTCCGTGATGTGATCGAAAAAGTCCGTCGCATCCGTGGCGAAATGAACGTACCGAAATCGCTCAAAGCCCCGCTCCTGCAACTGGCCTGCGACGACACGGGCAAAGCGGCCTGGGCGCGCAATGAAGTCATCATCTTGCGCGACCGCGAAGCAGGCATCGAAAGCCTGACCCCCGCCGACACCGCCCCGAAAGGCGCGGCCACCATCGCCGTAGACGGCGCAACATTCGCACTCCCGCTCGAGGGCCTGATCGACGTGGCGGCGGAAAAATCCCGCCTCGAAAAGTCGCTGCAGAAACTCGCAAAAGAACTCGGAGGCATGCGTGGCCGCCTCAACAACCCGAAATTCCTCGAAAGCGCGCCAGACGAGGTCATCGCCGAGACGAAGGAAAACCTCACAGCGCGACAAGAGGAAGAAACGCGCCTGAAAACAGCGCTGGATCGCCTCGCCGAGGTCAGCTAAACGGCTTCTTTGGGTCAATAAATTCCAGGCCGCGTGGGGGGGTGCAGCCTCCCCAACCCAAGGCGGCGCCCCAAATGCGCGGAGCTATACGCTACCTTACGATCCGATCGATTGCTCGCGTCACGCCGAGTGATTTGTCGCAAACCAAAGTTAGCACTTGCCGCCCCGCAGGCTTGGTTGCCACCACCGGCACAAACCGCGCCCCGGCTGCTGCGGCCGCCGTCACCGTGAATGTTCTTCGGCTCATCATCGTCAAAAGCCCCCTTTAGTTGCGAGCAGCTCTCAACCAAGTGTCTTCCGCCGAAAATTCAATCCCTTGCGCCTGCCCCCTATCAGTGGTCATCGTATCTCATGACAAAACCACCCCTGACACCGCTGGCTGAAAGCCTCCCCGCCTCCGTCCCCTTCGTCGGTCCCGAAGCCACCGAGCGCAAAATGGGCAAACCGTTCGAGGCCCGCCTTGGCGCCAACGAAAGCGTTTTCGGACCTTCACCCAAAGCCATCGCGGCGATGGAAGAGGGTGCCAGCGACATCTGGATGTACGCCGACCCCGAAAGCCACGAGCTGCGCCGCGCCATCGCCCGCCACCTAAAAGTGGCCGCCGACGAGGTCGTCGTCGGCGAAGGCATCGACACGCTTTTGGGCTATCTCGTGCGCCTCTACGTCACCGAAGGCACAAACGTTGTCACCTCGGACGGCGCCTATCCGACCTTCAACTACCACGTCACAGGCTATGGCGGCACACTAACCAAAGTACCGTTCAAAGACGACATGGAAGACCCAGAGGCCCTGCTGAAAGCCGCCTCGGAAACCGACGCCCGGCTCATCTACATCTCCAACCCCGATAACCCGATGGGCACCAACCATGAATATGGCGTCATCGACGACATGATCGCAGATCTCGCGCCCGAATGCCTCCTCGTCATTGACGAGGCTTACGTTGAGTTTGTCGAAGACGACAGCGTGCCCGAGATTGACACCACCAACCCCAATGTCGTGCGTTTTCGCACGTTTTCAAAAGGGTACGGGATGGCAGGCGCACGCGTCGGCTATGCTTTCGGGCACCGCGATATCATTCAGGCCTTCGAGAAAGTACGCAATCACTTCGGCCTGAACCGCGCCGCACAAGCCGGCGCGCTGGCCGCACTTCAGGATCAGAAGTACCTTCAAAGCATCGTCACAAAGGTTGCCGAGGCCCGGACTCGCATCGTAGAGATCGCCGAAGCCAACGGCCTCACGCCTATCCCGTCGGCGGCAAACTTCGTCGCCCTCGACTGTGGGAAAGATGCAGACTTCGCAAGGGCCGTGCTCGAAGAACTCGGGGCCCGAGGCATCTTTGTGCGCAAACCCTTCGCAGACCCCGGCGACCGCTGCATCCGCGTCACATGCGGTCGCCCGCAAGACCTCGATCTCTTCGAAATCGCCCTCCCAGAAGCACTGGAAGCGGCAAAATCCCGCTAAACCAAATCACTCGCGCGATTTTGTGGCGCTCGTTACTGGCTTCTTTAGCGTTTGCTGGTACTATTTTTGCCATGAGCGACGAACGCCAGGCATATCCTGACACGGTGCAGAACTATACGAACGCATTTCTCGCCTCCTTCGGCGTGATCGTCTTTTTGATTCTATTTGCGATCTGGGCGGTCTGGGGACTTATCGTGGCTGGCCTTCTAAGCGCGCTCGCTGACCGCCTGATAACCGCAGATTTCCGTAGTAGATCAGACGGTTAGGCAGCACCCGCCACGACACCCGCTGCAGCTTCAACCCCGCCCTTGGAGTGTTCGATCCCAACAGCCGTCAACCCGGCCTCGATCGTCGCCAGCGCCCCCAGCACCATTTGCGCATTCACATGGCCCATGTGCCCGACCCGAAAGAAATGATGCCACTCCGGCGCCTCCACAGGCGCCATTCCAAGCCCGATCCCAAGCGTCAGCCCGGCGCGCGTTTCAACCCAGTTGCGCAATTCGGTGCTTTTCGCCGACCCAACCCGAACCGACGTCACCGCGTGGCTTCGATTGGCGCGCTCTGCCACATTCAGCTCCATCGGTCCTGCCTCGCCCCAGCGCTCAAAGGCCGCCCAGACCGTGCTCGCCAAAACCGAGTGTCGGCGCAAAACGTTGTCCAATCCCTCTTCGGCAATCATATCAAGGGCGGCGCGCAGCCCATACAGATGGTGCGTCGGCGCTGTGCCACAGAAATATAGGTAAAATGCGTCCGGATCGACGCGCGGGCGCCAGTCCCAATAGGGCGTCACGCAATTGGCCACATCGCGCGCACGGTCCGCTTTATTGTTAAAAAATACGAAGCCCATGCCCGGCGGCGTCATCAGACCCTTCTGACAGCCCGCCACCATTACATCGACGCCCCATGCATCCATCCGGAAATCGTCACACCCAAGACAAGCAATGCAATCAATCATCAAAAGTGCTGGATGGGCGACCTCGTCCATGGCCCGGCGCAGCGCTGCCACATCGTTCCTGATCGACGTCGATGTATCCACCTGCACCGTCATCACAGCTTTAATCTCATGGCCCTTATCGGCCAGCAACCGCTCCGCCAATCGTCCGAAATCAATCTTTGCGCGCTGGCCAAAATCCATCACTTCGGCGTCAATCCCAAGCGCGCGCGCCATCCCGGCCCACCCTTCCGAGAACGTTCCCGTCGACGGCACCAACACCTTATCACCGCGAGACAGCGTGTTCGTCAGCGCCGCTTCCCAGACGCCGTGGCCGTTCGCAATATAGATCGCCGCGTGGCCTGACGTCCCCGCGATCGCCTTCAAATCCGTAACGATCCCCGGCACCATATCGGCCAGTTCCCCGTGATAAATGTTGGGCGCAGGGCGATGCATCGCCGCCAAAACGCGATCGGGAATCACCGAAGGCCCCGGAATTGCAAGATAGTGCCGACCATTTCCAAGCGACATTGAGGCATCTCCTACACACAAACACGGGTTCCTAAGACGCCCCAAACGTCGGGTCAATCACCCGCTTGCTTGTCTGCCCGGCCTATCACGGCTAGTCAGACCCGAAACCAAAAGATCGAAGTGCACGTGACAAACCCTGACGCCCCCCTTGGACAAGAGAGAACCGACGATGGCGAACGCCGTCCGCTCGTCGGTTGGCTGTGGCGTACCTATCTGAAGCCACAACGCGTTTTTATTGGGATCGCCCTCTTCCTTATGGCCATCGAGGGCTCGATGCTTGGCGCGCTCAGCTACATCGTCCGGCCAATGTTCGATCAGGTCTTCATCGCCGGGGATCGCGCGGCTGTTGGGTTGGTCGCAGCGGCGGTCGGCTCAATCTTCGTGATCCGGGCGATCTCGGCATTCGGCCATCGCACATTGATGCAAGGTGCGGGTCTGCGGATAATCACGTCGATGCAAAAAGACATGGTCGCTCACCTCGTCACACTGGACAGCCGTTTCTTTCAGTCCAACCCGCCCGGCACCTTGATCGAACGGGTACGCGGAGACACCAGCCAGGCCAACAACATCTGGGCAGTGGTCCTTGGCGTGGTGGGGCGCGACATCGTCAGCCTCATCGCCCTTTTGGCTGTCGCCATTTCGGTGGACTGGCTCTGGACTCTGATCGCCGTGGCAGGCGCCCCACTTCTTCTCGGCCCGGTCATTGGCTTGCAACGATACGTGCGTAAACGCGCGTTTGCCGCCCGTGACGCCGCCGCAAGGCTATCCAACCGCCTTGACGAGATTTTCCACGGCATCAATACGATCAAACTGAACACCAGCGAAAACCGCGAAAACAACCGCTTCAGCACCACCGCAGCCGGCTACCTCAAACAGGAAATGCACGCGCGTATTGGTCAGGCCGCAATCCCCGCCATGACCGATTTGGTGGCGGCTATCGGCTTTGCAGGCGTGCTTGTCTACGGGGGCAATCAGATCATTGACGGAGACAAAACAGTCGGCGAGTTCATGTCGTTCTTCACCGCCATGGGCCTAATTTTCGAGCCCCTGCGCCGCGTCGCCAACGTCACCGGTGCCTGGCAGGCCGCCCGCGCCAGCCTTGAGCGCATCCAGGACGTCTTTGAAGCTAGGCCGACAATCACATCGTCCACAGACCCGAAACCCGCGATTGTCGCCCCCGAAACCGCAGATATTGTGCTCGAGAACATCGTGGTGCGCTACGGCGGCGAACCCGCCCTTAGCGGCGCGACCTTCACTGCCAAAGCCGGTCAGACCACTGCGCTTGTTGGGGCATCAGGCGCCGGAAAATCAACCATTTTTAATGTTCTGACGCGACTTGTTGATCCCAGCGAAGGTACAATTACGATCCATGATACCAAAAGCACTGACCTTACGCTGGCCGACCTGCGCGCGCTCTATTCGGTCGTGACCCAGGACGCGCCGATGTTTGACGAAAGCTTGCGCGACAATATCGTCCTCAACACACCCGGCGTCACCGATGCTCAATTGGCGGACGCAGTTGAGGCTGCGCATCTCACCGAAGTCGTAGACCGCTTGCCTCAAGGCCTCGAAAGCCCCGCAGGACCGCGCGGCTCGGCCCTTTCAGGGGGCCAGCGCCAGCGCGTCGCCATCGCTCGCGCCCTTCTGCGTAACGCACCCGTGCTGCTTCTGGACGAGGCAACATCCGCCCTCGACGCGCAGTCCGAAGTCCGCGTGCAGGCCGCTCTTGATGATCTGGCCAAGAACCGCACGACGCTGGTGATCGCCCACCGCCTCTCGACCATCCGGAACGCAGACAAAATCGTGGTGATGGATCAGGGACGGGTCGTCGATGAAGGCCGCCACGAAGAGCTTCTCGCGCGCGGCGGAGTCTACGCCAGCCTCTACGCGCTACAATTCGCCAATAGCTAGCGCTTCCCCTCGTATCCGCGCATAAGGTCCGCGGGACGCACCCCAGAAAAATACCGCAAAAGCGTCCAAACATTGCGCAAGATGCGCCGTGTCCACCCATCCGCCTTGTAGCGCGCGGCAGACGTCTCGGCCACCGCCTCCAACATCCGAAGCCGCCCTTTCAATGCCCTTGCAAGGGCGACGTCCTCCATCAATGGAACCTCCGGCACCCCGCCCACGTCTTTCAGAACCGCGCACTGAACCAAAAGCCCCTGATCGCCGTAAGGCAAACCCAACACCTTCGAACGCAAGTTCGCACCAAAAGCCACCAACGCCGGCGCCATTCCGCGCGCGCGAAACGCAAGCCGAAAATACCCCGCCTCGCCCGGATGCCCCGCCATATGACGCGCAACCGACTCAACCCAATACGGCCCAAGGTGCGTGTCGGCGTGCAGGATCATAACCCACTCGCCGCGCGCCAACGCAACGCCGCGCGCAATCTGCCCACCACGCCCCGCAGGTCCCTCGACGATCACCGCACCAAGCGCGCGCGCAACCTCCAAAGTACCATCATCCGAGCCCCCATCCGACACGATCAGCTCGCCGATCACTCCCTCGGTCACGCCTGTCAACAACGCTTCAGCGGTCTGCGGCAATAAAGCCGCGACATTCAGGGTTGGGATCACAACAGATAAGGGGGCGCGCATGGGGTGAAGTCCTGATTGGTTCGCTCTATATAGAGGTGAGACAACAGGAGAGACCAGCATGCACGGCCGCACAGTTTTAAGGATCACCGGCAGCGACAGCACCAATTTCCTGCAAAACCTCATCACCAACGATATGGCGCGCCTTGGCGATAGCCTCGTGTGGACCGCTTTGTTGACGCCACAGGGCAAATACCTCGCCGACTTCTTCCTTCTGCGCGACGGCGACAGCGTCCTTCTTGACGTTGCCGATAGCCTTGCCCAGGGCCTCGCGCAGCGCCTCACGCTTTACAAACTGCGCGCCGATGTGAAAATCGAAGCCACCGACATTCAACCCTCCCGCGGCCCCGGCCTCGCGCCAGCGGGCGCGTTTGCGGATCCAAGACACGCCGAGATGGGCTGGCGCGCCTACGATGGCCGTGCCGATCAACCCGCCGACTGGGACGCACTGCGCGTCGAACACCTCATCCCCGAAACCGGGATCGAGCTTGTCCCAAACGAAAGCTACCCGCTTGAGGTCGGCTTAGAGCGCCTCCACGGCGTCGACTTCAAAAAGGGCTGCTACGTGGGCCAGGAAGTCACTGCGCGCATGAAGCACAAGACCGAGTTGAAAAAGGGCCTCGCGCAGGTCGAAATTGACGGCGACGCCTCTGTCGGCACCGAGATCACCACGCCAGACGGCAAACCCGCGGGCACGCTTTACACGCAGTCAAACGGCAAAGCCCTCGCCTACTTGCGCTTTGACCGGGCAGTGGCAGACATGAAGGCCGAAACCGCCACGCTCCGCCGCGTCTTTTGACTTTGAATGCGCCAAAGTAGCCCCGTCAAAAGCAAAGGGCCGCTCGAAAGCAGCCCCCAAAAGCGAATCAAACCAAAGGTATGGGCGCAAACTTACGCGCGCTCGGAGTAATCCATCGTCTCGGTGTTGACGATAATATCCTCGTCCTGCCCCACAAACGGCGGCACCATCACCTTGATACCATTGTCCAACACCGCAGGCTTGAACGAGTTGGCGGCGGTCTGACCTTTGACGACTGGCTCAGTTTCAACGACCTTGCACGTCACCTTTTGCGGCAATGTCGCGCTCAGCGCCTCACTGTCATGGTATTCAATCTTGATCGTCATGCCATCTTGCAGGAACGGACGCCGCTCGCCCAGAATATCTACCGGCAATTC
>Ga0075467_10000047_pt1 | contig 72080 bp, 73 predicted proteins | sample DEB08_DNA_9_FD_75067 | JGI IMG/M metagenome (GOLD analysis project Ga0075467, IMG submission 75067) | Aqueous microbial communities from the Delaware River and Bay under freshwater to marine salinity gradient to study organic matter... | ecosystem: Environmental > Aquatic > Marine > Coastal ... | reverse complement strand
TGGTCTGGGTGGTGCTGGAACAAACCCCCTATGGTCGCAGGCTTTACGCCATTGGCGGCAATATGGAGGCAGCGCGTTTGGCTGGCACGCGCATCGTCAAGCTGCGGCTGACGGCGTTTGCATTTACCGGAGTGGGGGCGGCAATTGCGGGCTTGATGTACGCAAGCCGTGTCGCCTCGGCCAACCCGACACAGGGCGATGGGCTGATGCTGGATGCCATCGCCGCGGTGTTCCTCGGCATGACCATGAGCGATGAAGGCGAGCCGCGCGTGCTGGGCACACTCGTGGGTGTGTTGATCCTCGCCGTACTCGACAACGGATTGTCGCAGATGAGCGTCGACAGCTACGTTCGTGAAATCCTGATTGGCGGCATCATTCTGATGGCAGTCGCATCGGGTTCGCTGGGCGGGCTGCGGCGGCGCTAAAGGTAGCGGCCCACCATACGCCGCAAATCGACACGCCCACCAATCCGGGTAGCCAGCAGATAAAGCCCCGCCAATTTACGCTGAAGAAACAGGGTGTCAGCAGGCGGGATGTGCCATAACTCCTGTTCGTTTCCGATCGCCATGCCCCGCCGCCGCAGCCTGTCGGCCAGATCATTACCCTTGAAGTCGAACCCTGCCGGGTCGCGCAGCGGCGTGAACCCCAGTTCTGCCATCTCAAGGATCATTGCCAGATGCTCGGGTCGCAAGCCGGGTCGAATGAACCCGATAACTTCCATCTGGCGCTGAATCGCAGGGGTGTCTTTGGACAGACCGACGCGAAGCAACGTTCGATAGCTTTCTGACAAAGATGACCCGAACTCACGCGTGGCGCCGAAATCCAACAAGATGATGCGCCCCGTTTCGGCATCATACCGGTAATTGGCAAAATTTGGGTCCGTCTGCATCATTCGGAACTGAAACAGTTCCGCCAGCGTCAGATCGACAAGCGCCGCGACCACACGGTCACGGACGTCTTGCGGGGCATCGGCGACACTTTCGATCGGGTCACCCGGCAGATAGGTCATGGCCAGGACTTGAGGGGTCGTCATGTCCGACACCACGGCAGGCACGGCAAAACGGCCATCATCGGCCAGCACAGTGCCAAATCGGGTCAAGTAATGCGCCTCGCGACCGTAGTCCGCCTCCTCGCGCAATTGGCGGCGCGCCTCTGCCATGAGTGGCGCCATGTCCATGTGACGGGGCAACATCCCCGACAAGCGGATCAGGGTCGCAACATTCGAAACATCGCTGTCGATGCTCTCGCGGACCCCGGGGTATTGCACCTTGATCGCCAATTCACGCCCATTCCGGTCGCGCGCCCGGTGCACCTGACCGATGGAGGCCGCCGCAATCGGGCGCACATCGAAATGCTGAAATTGCTTCAGAAAATCCGCGCCGTAAGCCTCGACCAAAACCTGCTTGAGCTGCCGCGGCGGCATGAAATCTGCGTCAGCTCGCAGCCGCGCAAGGATGTGTGACAACTCCGGCGGCAAGACATCGCCCGCCTCCATCGACAAAAGCTGTCCCATCTTCATGGCCGCACCGCGCATCTGCGCCAACTGATCGGCCACGCGGGTGACGTTGGCGGGGGTCAGCATCAGATCGGACAAGCGCGGCTTGCGCCCCTGCACCAATTCGGCCATCCCGCCCAATGCCGCGCGACCAACCAGACCCGAGGCCAGCCCCCCCATCCGTCCGGCCCTTGCCAGCCGCCCGCGCGGCACAGCAAGGCCCTTGGGCTCGGTTGAATGATCGGTCATGGGCTCTCCTGCGGCCGCTCCCGTGCGGTTGACCGGCAGATAGGGCGGCGCTACGCGCGTTCCAGTCTGGTGCGCCCCCGGCCCATCGCATTCCAAAGGATCAGCACGAGGATCGCAACATTCAGACCGTTCCACACGATGCCGTTGATGAACGCCATCTGGTAGCTGCCCGTGACATCGTAGATCCAACCAGACATCCAACCGCCCAGCGCCATACCAACGATCGTCGCCATGATCACGGCCCCTACCCTTGCGCCGGCTTCGGCGGCTGGCATGTATTCCCGCACGATGACCGCATAACTTGGCACAATTCCACCCTGGCTAAGTCCAAATACCGCACTGACCAGATACAGCGACACCAAGCCGTCAGACGGCAGGAACAAGAACAAGGCCGTCATCTGCAGCGCCGAGCCGATCAGCAGCGTCCGCACACCACCCAGAACATCCGCGAGCAACCCCGAAATCAGGCGCGAGACGACCCCGCCCAACAACATGAGCGACAACATCTGCGCACCGACGCCCGCCCCAAAACCAAGGTCCACGCAATATGCTATGATGTGGACCTGTGGCATCGCCATGGCCACGCAACACCCGATGCCCGCAATCATCAGAAGCATTTGCAGCTTTGTCGGGCTTAAACTGACCTGTCCCACATGAGGAGGGGCAACGGGGGTTACCGTGGATCGCGTCGGGCCGGGGCGACGCAAGGTGAACGACAAGGGCACCACAACCGCCACCACGATGACCGCCAGCAACAAGTAGGCCGTGCGCCACCCCGGACCCGATAGAACCGGTGCCAACACCAACGGCCAGATCGCACCCGCAAGGTAGTTGCCGCTTGCGACGACGGCGACGGCGATCCCCCTGCGCCTTAGGAACCAATGCGAAACGTCGGCGATAAGCGGGCCAAAGCTGGCAGCCGCTCCAAAGCCGACCAATAGGTGCAGAATGCCGAAGATGACCAGCGACGAAGTTGCCGCGGCAGCGGCAAGGCCACCAGCCAGCAGCAGCGCCGCGCCAATCAAGGCGAATGTGATGCCATAGCGGTCGACGACCCGGCCGATCTGCCAGTTGCCAAGCGCGAACCCGGCCATGGTCAAAGCATAAGGGACAGAGGCGCCGGCACGATCAACGCCAAACTCCACCTCGACCGCCGGAAGGATGACGATAATGGCCCACATCCCGATATTTCCGACCATTGCGATTGCCAGGCTCAGCGCTAGGCGAACCCAAGAGGCGATGCTATCTTCGACGGGGGGGGTTGTGCGCATACCTGAACGCTAATCCTGCGCCGCGGCTATGTCCATCAGGCGCCTGCGCCCGCTGCAACGATTGTTACGCGACATCGGTCTGGCGGCGGTCCGGTCGCGTGCCCGGTGGGATCGCACCATGGACCATCAACCGCCCCCGTCCAGCGTTCTTGGCTGCATAAAGCGCGACATCGGCATCGTTGAGAAGGCGATCGGCGCTGGGGTGGTCATCGTACGCGGCGGTCATCGAGATGCCCACGCTGGCGGATATCTGGCAGCGCTTTCCATCAAAGCTTGTCGGTAACTCGATTCTCTGGATCAGGCGCTCTGCGATGCTGCTCAGACGCTCGGTATCGTTGCAGTCGCGGATCAGCAGCACGAATTCATCGCCCCCCACACGCGCGGCCATGTCAGCGCGGCGCAGTTCGCCCTTCAAGACGGATGCGACGTGACCCAGCACATGGTCTCCGGCGGCATGGCCATGCGTATCGTTGACCTGCTTGAAGAAATCGAGGTCCAGATGCAAAATGCCAAAATCTTCATTCGGCTCGCCAAGAGCGCGCGCCAACTCCAGATCCATGGCGCGGCGATTTGACAGGCCGGTCAACGTGTCAGTCAGAGCCTGTTCCTCGGCAGCGCGACGGGCACTTTCCAACCGTTCAGTCAGACGCCGGGACAGGCGTGCCGCCGACTGGTTCGCCTCGTGAAGATACAACAACTCAACAGTCTGATCGCATGGTGAAAAGTCATTCAGAGTCAGGCCGAACTCCGCCACCGCGCGGGCAAAGGACAGACCAAGCGACAGGTTCAGGATGGCGCCCGCACCGCCCTGAAGGCCGGTCGCTGAACCGCGAAGCGGCAAGTCAGGCGCACTTCGTAGCACCAACGTCAACTTGCCGCCCGCTTGGCGCAGCAGGTCTTGCATGTTTGCAATGCGCGCCGGGCGGCGAATGTCGATAAGATCAAACAGCCGTTCGCCCGGTCGAACGTCCCGTCGCGCCATTTTCAGGATCGTTGGACCGGCCTGCACGACACGGCCATGGTCATCGACCCAGATATGCATCGGCATCAGCGTGTCCAACGCCCCGCCCGAAAGACCAATGACCTGTGATAATGCGGATGGCAGTCCCGTCATGCTGGCGTCCCGCCCAAATCGAACCGACGCCCGGCGGAATGCTTGGTATCCAACAGCTGAATATGAAGGCATTCGTCCTGCCCTTCGATCCCCGAAAGGTGCAGGAATGCAAGCGCGCCGTAATCGTCTGCCATCGCGCGCAGACCACCCAACAAGATGGGGCCGATACCCGGCATGCTCCATCTTGCGCGCAATCGGAAACTGGATTGATCCTCTTCCTCCAGCAACATGATCGGCAATTCCAGATCCGGCATAGCAATGCGTCCACGTTCTGCAAGTTCTTCCAACGAATGTAGAAAATCCAGAAAGGTGTTCCCGCCGAACCGGAGCAGGCGGCGCAGAGGCTCCAGTTCCGCATCGGTCACCAGATAGGTGCCGATATCTTCCAACAGGACGTTCGGATGTTTGTGCAGCACGCGGGAAGCCGCATCAAAGGCTTGCAACGTATACACGTCTTCATACTGCAGCATCGCTTCAAAATCGGTGAAAGGCAGCCCGGCCTGAGAACGCACCTCGTCCCACGTCTCCCGTCCATAGGTCGTGACGACAAACCCCTGAAGGGCCCGATTGACCAGACCGTGCATGAAAAACCAGCCCCCAACACTTGCCAAAACGGAGTACACACCCGTGACCCTACGCAACCAACCGTAAACAAATGCTTGCCATCCCGTCCAGTGACGGAATTCAGAAGTCTGTCGGCGCGCCGCCCTCGGCCTTACGGCGATCTACAAATGCCCGCAGTTCGTCAGCGATCGCGGGGTCGATTGGCGGGGCTTCGAATTCAGCAATGATCTTCTTGAACAGCCCGTGCGCGCGTTCCGCCGTCCAGACCGCGCCATCCAGCCGCCAGGATTCGAAATTGCGCCAATCGGAAAGGAACGGCTGGTAGAATGCCGTTTGATACCGTTCTTGCGTATGTTGGCACCCGAAGTAATGCCCGCCGGGTCCGACCTCCTTGATGGCGTCAAAGGCAATGTCATCCTCGGTCGTGGCCGTCACAACGGGTTCGAAATACCGTTGGATCTGCTGCAAAACCTCGCAATCCATGATGAATTTCTCGGGCGATGCGATCAGCCCCCCCTCCAGCCAGCCAGCAGCATGATAAACCATGTTGGTGCCAGACTGCACTGCGGCCCAGAGTGAATTCGACGTCTCCCACATGGCCTGACCATCAGGGACGTTCGCCGCGCAAACACCCGATGATCGCATCGGCAAGCCGTAAAACCGCGCCATCTGTCCGGTCATTTGGGTCGCGCGCATATACTCTGGCGTACCAAACGCGGGGGCGCCTGATTTCATGTCCACATTCGACGTGAATGTGCCGATTGCCACAGGGCAGCCCGGCGAAATCCACTGCAAAAGCGCAATCGCAGCCAACCCTTCGGCAATCGAAAGCGCGACGGCGCCCGACATGGTGACCGGAGACATCGCACCGGCCAGTGTAAACGGGGTCACGACGATCGGCTGCTTGCGTCGCGCCAACCGCATGGCGCCGTCCAGCATCGGAAAATCGTGCTTCAGCGGGCTGACCGAGTTGATGTTTGTATACATCCGCGGCGTTGCCTCGAATTCCTCATGTGTCAGACCACCTGCGATGCGCACCATCTCCATCACGTCGTCGACACGTTCAGCCCCCAGCGAGTAGGCGTGCATCACCTTGTCCGACAGGATCAGCTTTTCGTACAAGCAATCCAGGTGTCTGACGCTGGCGTGGATATCGATCGGTTCAACCGGATATCCGCCCGCAAAATGGATGCAGTTGAAATACTGCGTCAGCTTCATGAATTCCTTGAATGTCTCGAAATCACCTGGCCGCTTGCCGCGCACTATATCCCACGCATTCGGGGGCGAGCTGACGTTGCCAAAAACCATGTGATTGCCGCCAATGGTGATCTGGCGATCCGGGTTCCGGGGCGTGATCGTAAAGCTGGCCGGGGCCTTGGCCACCATTTCCATCACGAAATCCGGGTCAAAGAAAACGGTGGGGCCGTCCACACGACAGCCAGCATCTGCAAGATGGTCGCGCGCCTCCTCATTCAGCATCTCAATGCCAAGTTCCGACAGGATACGCATGGCGCCCCAATGGATCGCCATTATCCCGTCTTCGTCCAAGGGCTCGGTTGGGCGATCCGTGTTCACTGGAATGCGCCAAGGCATCTGTTCAATCGCGGCGGTACCGGCGCGGTCGGCGTGGCCCCGACGGCCGCCTGCGCGGCGACGGCGGTCTGATGTCACATCGTTCATGGCTGGGCCTCCCCTGTCTGCATCGCCAGATCATCACGAAGGTTCAGGCACCGGCTTTCAGTTTGCGACATCTGCTGTCGCTTTCCACAAGCCCGCAGTCAGTCGACACAATTTGGCGGCAAGTCAGTGATCCGTCATTGTGGCAAGCCAGCCCGGAATATGACTGATATCAGGCAAGACGATTTCCGCATGGGGAGCAAGATCTTGGTGGCCAGCCATACCCGTCAGAACCGCCACCGTCCGCATCCCTGCCGCCCGGCCCGCGTGCAGGTCATGCAAACTGTCCCCCACCATCAGAACGGTCGCCGGATCCAGCCCTTGGGTTTCAGCAAAAGCCCGGCACATTCCCGGCTCTGGTTTCGCACCAAAGCCGCTGTCATAGCCCGCGACATAGGCAAATCGGTCCAAGATGCCCGCCGCCTGCAAATGGCTGCGCGCCTCGCCTTCACTGCCGTTGGTTGCAACGCCAAGCGTCAGGTCGCTGGCAATGAAATGGTCCATCAGCGGCAACAAGGAGGCAACCGGCACCATTTGCGCCGAATGGGCACCAGCCTTCAGCCGCCGCGCGATCTCGGACGTGCTCAGATGCGGTAAGATCGGGCCCAGCGCCTCAGCCAATTGCCGCTCGGTGCCTGCTATGGCAATGCTATCGGCCCGGAATCCGCCGCGCGCCAGATCGAACCCGGCGCATTCCGCAATCGCGGCCTCAAGCGTTGCATCGTCATCGGCCAGCGCCGTGATGACGCCATGCGCCCAACCCGTCCAGCTGGCTGCGAAATCGAACAGCGTACCGTCCTTGTCAAAGAGAATGCCGGTGATCCGCATGAAACTTGCCTTTTGAAGTGCCCGATGCAGACCTACTTAGGCACAGGCACCTGACAGGAACAAGACAGAGGCGATAACGAGACAGACGGCGACGTGCGTCAAGGCTTGCCGGTCAACACAACTCTTGGCCGTTGCCGATCTGGCTGAAATACGTTTAACGTCTTCGATCATGGATGGAACGCGCCCCAAATTCGGCCTGCATGACAGCATCGGCCACCACGTCACACTTGCCGCGCGCCAGATCGAGCGGCGGGTCGAGGATGGATTGCGCGCGCACAAGCTTACGCGAACCGGCTGGTGCGTACTTGTTGCGGTGGAAGAGGATGGCCTCAAGAACCCGTCCGAGATTGCCGAGTTTGTGGGGATCGACCGAACCGCGACGTCGCGCATCTTGCGTCAACTGGAAGAGGAAGGCCTGATCGCCCGCCAAATGGGTCAGACTGATCGGCGCACGACCGAGGTTGTCCTGACGGACTTGGGCCGCAACCGCATGAAGGACGCCATGCCCATCTGTCAGGAAAACATCGCGCATTATACGGGCAAGCTGACGGCGGCAGAGATCGTGGAACTGAAACGCATTTTGCTGAAACTGCGGGACTGATCTTAGGTCCAGTGCGGTAGATCGCCCCCCGGCAAACCCTGCCGAACCTCCCAGATCTGTTCAGGTTTCATGCCCAGAGCGATGGCGCAATCCATGACCCATGCGTCGTCCATCAAGATGAAATCAAGCACGCTGGCCAGAAACGCGGGGTCGGCGACCCCCCGATGAAGATCGTCGGGCGATGCGCCACTGCTGCCCAGAAAGACCCCCAATAGTTCGTCATCCGTGGCAAGCCATGCCAACGCCCGTATCGCCGATGTTTCGGCAAGTTCCTGCTTCATCGCTAAAGTTGACCTCTACGCTAAAGGGTTTGTTAACCTTTCGAACGCAAGCATACAGCCTAGTCGCGGAAGAACCAGTTGGAGTGTTTTGCATGACGGGGCGAATTCTTATCGTCGACGATGTCGCGACCAACCGCATCGTGATGAAAGTCAAACTTTCCTCGGCTTGTTACGATGTGCTGCAAGCCAATTGCGGGGCCGTCGCCTTGGATATGGCACGTAGCGAACAACCCGATCTGATTCTTCTTGATGTCCTGATGCCCGATCTAAGCGGGCTGACGGTTTGTGCGCGCCTGAAGGCAGATCCGGCGACGGCCGATATTCCGGTCATCCTGATCACCGCGATGGCCGATCAGGATTCGAAGATAAAAGGGCTCGAGGCGGGCGCGGATGATTTTCTGACGAAACCGGTGGACGAAATAACCCTTCTTGCCCGCGTCCGGTCCCTGCTGCGAGCGCGTGATACCGAACGTGAATTGTGCCAGCGCGGCGAATCCGTTGTCGATTTCGGGTTTGCAGAGGCGGTCGGCCAATTTGACCATCCGGGCCGGATCGCGCTTGTCGCCCCCGGCGCGCAGGGGGCGATCGTATGGAAAACGGCGCTTGGCGACAGGCTTGGCGGACAGGTCTCGATCCTGCCCCGCGAAACCGCGCTATCGCGGATGAACGAGACGGGGGCACCCGACGTGTTCGTGATTTCCGCCGATCTGGCAACCCGCAACGAGGGGCTTCGCCTGCTGTCCGATCTGCGGTCGCGCCCGATTACCCGCTATGCGGCAACGGTGGTCATCTTGCCCGCCGGCGATAGTGAAAGGGCGGCCATCGCGCTTGATCTGGGGGCGGCTGATATTCTTTACGATCCGTTCGACCCAGCGGAATTGGCCGTGCGTGTCCGCACACAACTGGCCCGCAAAAGACAATCTGACCGGCTGCGCGCGTCCGTGCAGGCCGGGCTTGAACTTGCCATAACAGACAGCCTTACGGGTCTACACAACCGCCGCTATGCCCTGCTGCAACTTGACCGGATGTTGGCGCGTCCGGGCCCCGGAGTTGCCGTCATGATGCTGGACCTCGATTTCTTCAAACGGATCAATGATGATCACGGACACCTCAGCGGTGACCGGGTCTTGTCGATGGTGGCCAAGCGACTGCGGTCAAAGCTGCGGAACGTTGACCTCTTGGCCCGCATCGGTGGAGAGGAATTCCTCGTTGCCATGCCCGACGCCGATCCGGTTGCCGCGTTTGAATGCGCCGAGCGCTTGCGCCATGCCATTGGAGACACTCCGTTTCAGATCGACGGTTCCGGTGGATCGGTAAACGTCACGATGAGCGTCGGCCTCGCGCTCAGTACGAACGCGGCCCAAAAGCAAAGCCCGCAAGCCATGATCAACAACGCTGATCGCGCGCTCTATGGGGCCAAGAACCACGGTCGCAACCAAGTCACACTCGCAAGCGTGACAGCCGCCTGACGGCGACTGCGGTTGGGTGTTTCAATCACGACCGTCACGGCGGGGCGGCGGAACACGGCGCAGCGGCCTGTCCAGTCGGTCGGCCAATGCCGCACGCTCCTGCAGGTCCATGGTTTCAATTTGATCAAGCAATGCGCGGTGGCCACCTTCTTGCAAGCCGATCACGTGATGGCGTGTCCGTTCAAGGGCATCTTCCGCTGCGACACGATCAAACGGGTCGGCGCGCAACGCCGATTGCAGGGCACGATAAGCCATCCCCAGATCGCGCCCCTCGCCTACGATCGCGGGACGCATGTCTTCCAATCGGTTGCGCAGCGCCGTGCGATCCTCTCGGTCCAGCGAAAAGATGAACGGCCCAAGACCCAGCGCCCGCAACGAGATCGCATCGGTTGCGCCACCGGGCGAGGAGCGTCCAATGATGGCACCCGCCACCAAACCGATGATTGCGACATTCAAGCCAAGCGATAGCGCAAGCGCAATCTTCAGCCCACGGCCTGATTTAGTTTTCGGCACTGGCGGCTTGGTGTTCTCGTCAGACATCCCCGAAGTCCCCTACTGCCAGCAAAAGCGTATCCATGTCGGGCGTCACGCTACCGCCCATGAAGGTCGTCAATTGCCCCCCCAACACAAGGTCGACCACCTCGGGCGCATAAAGCCCAAGGCTCAACCCAGCAATCCCTGCGGCGGTAACACCGGACAAGGCGGGCCAGCCGCCCATGTTATCCAACCAGCCAAGCCATCCGCCTGAACCGCGCCGCCGCGGATTGGCCGGCTTGCCCGCCTCACCTGCAACGGCAAGGCCGTCGGCCAACACACGTACGCGCAGCTCCGGCGCTGCGTCCACCCGGCGCGCCTCTGCAAACAAGGCGTCCAGCGCGTCACCATTGAATTCGTCAGCCATATCCCAAAGCCTCCTTCTTACTCGCCAAGGCCGCCGTTAACGCGCGTTTGCCGCGTGCCGTCAGGCTTTCCACCGCTTCCACGCCAATGCCCAGCACCTCGGCGATTTCAGGGTTTGCCAGCCCTTCGATATGTCGCAAGACGACGGCTTGGCGCTGGCGTTCCGGCAATCTGGCCAGCGCCGCGTCCAATGCGGCCATGCGTCCGGCATCCTGCATTTGCGACTCGACGCTCGGTGCGCTCGATGGCAGGTCTTCGTCCAGCCCAACCGCGCGCCCGCGGCGGCGCAGCCGATCAACGGACAGGTTCGCAGTGACCCGATAAAGCCATGTGCGCGGCCTAGCCGGGCCATGCGGGTTCCAATCGGGGGCGGCGCGCCACAGGCGCAACATCGCTTCTTGCGCGATATCCTCGGCCTCGGCCCGGTCACCCAGCACACGCGCCGCATGCCGAAACGCACGCGGCAGCAGCCGATCAGTCAAGATCCGCGCGGCATCATGATCGCCACCCGCGAACAGCACCATCAAGGCGTCATCCCCCAGCGCGTCCAACTCGGCATTCGTTGCCTCCATCTACCCTGATTACCCCTGCCTTGCTGGCAGAGCCAAGGGGACATCCACATGCCCCCTTGGCTCTTTCCGTCATTCAGCCGCGGTGACGCGGGCCATTGTGACCACGCCGGTCCATGAATGCGTCAGCCGCATCATCAAATTCGGCCTGTGTCACGATACCGTCGTTGTCAGCATCCAGCATATCGAACATCCGCTCCGGGGAACCGCGCTGCCCACGGCCTTCGGTGCGCGCGTCGGCCATTTCTTCCGGGCTCAGGGCACCATCATCGTTGGCATCCGCACGTTCCAGAAACCGGTCGACGTTGCGTGCAACGTTGGACATGCGGGCGGCAAGCAGTTCATCGCGGGACAATGCGCCGTTGCCATCGGTATCGGTCTGGGCGAACCGCGCAGCCGGTGCGCCTTCAATCTCTTCCAGCGTGATCTGACCATCGCCATTCAGATCGGCCTGTTCAAAGACCATTCGCGGGCCGCGACCTTCGCCATCTTGTGCGAGCAGCGGGGCGCTCAGTGTTACGGGGATCAGCATTCCCAAGATCAGAGCTTTCGAAATCGACATGGTGCGTACTCCTTTGCTTGCCTGTCTGGTTGTTCTCACGGGCGGACTCCGTATTTCCGTCGCAAAAATTTTGCGAAGGCTGGACGGGGGCAGCAGACAGGTCCACATACGGTAGTATGGAACACGATCACGCCGAACTGCACCCCGCCTATGCAACCGCGCTGCCGGAACGGCCGACATGGCCAGCCATCGCCAAGGCAATGACGGGCCGGTGTCCGAATTGCGGGCGCGGGGCGCTGTTTCAAACCTATCTTAAGCTGAACGACGCCTGTGGCACCTGCGGACAGGACCTGACCCATGCGCGCGCCGATGATGGACCCGCCTACTTGACGATCCTGCTGACCGCCAAGGTCATGGGCACGTCGATGTTGTTCGCATTTCAGGCATGGCAACCATCGCCCTACGTGCTGCTCACGGTATTCGGGCTTGGCACTATTGCCATGGCCCTTGCGCTGTTACCTCGATTCAAGGGCCTGATCGTGGGCGTTCAATGGGCCAAGCGAATGCACGGGTTCTGATCCGGACATGACAAACCCCGACAAGACATCGCTCAGGGATGCCGCCACGATTATCGTTTTGCGTGATGCCGAAACCCGTCCGCGTGTGTTGATGGGGCAACGGGGAAAGGCGGCGGTATTCATGCCATCCAAGTTCGTTTTCCCCGGTGGGGCGGTGGATGCGGTGGACGCAACCATTCCGCTCGCACGTCCTGCCACCCCGGCGTGCGCTACGGCACTTGCCACGGCGGCCAAAACGCCCGCCGGCGCGTTGATTGCGGCCGCGACCCGCGAATTATGGGAAGAAACCGGCCTTCTGATCGGGCGGCCCGACCCCCGCGCTGGCGAAATCGCTGCGCCAAAGGGCTGGCGCGGCTATTTGGCCACGGGCCATCTGCCGGATGGTGCCGCGCTTCGATTTGTGTTTCGCGCAATCACGCCACCCGGCCGTCCCCGCCGTTTTGACGCGCGGTTCTTTCTGGTCAGCGCCGATGACCTTGCCACGGACCCCGATGATTTCGCGCGCGCCGAAGATGAATTGAGCCACCTGCAATGGGCGCCGCTGGATGAAGTCCGAAAGCTGGACATGCCGTTCATCACCGAAGTTGTGCTTGCTGAACTGTCCGCAAGGCTGAACGGCAGCGCACACCCCGGCGTTCCCTTCTTCGACAATCGTGACGAGATCAGCCGGTTCGCGCGGCTCTAGCCCCAAAAGCTGCCCCAGAAGATCAAGATGATCGACGCCACGATCAAGATGATCCCCCATATCTCTTGCGCCGATGATTTCTCGCGGAGCCACAGGGCGGACACCAGAAATGTGAACACCAGTTCGATCTGGCCAAGCGCCTTTACGTAGGCTGCGGTTTGCAGGGTAAATGCCGTGAACCAGCCAAGCGATCCCAGCATGGAGGTGACGCCGACCAACCCCGATATCCGCCAACTGCCGATCACGCGCGCAATCTGCCCCCGTTCCCGCAAGGCGAGCCAAGCCCCCAAGGCAAGTGTTTGAACCGCCGTCGCCGCCGCCAAAGTCAGCGAGGCGCGCAAGAACACGTCACCGTCGGGCAAGGACAAGGACGCGCCGCGATACCCCACGGCCGATATCGCGAACAAAAGCCCTGACGCCAGCCCAAGGCCCGAGGCCGTGTTGAACACCCGACGCCGCCACGGCAGTGCCACCGCCCCTTTTGGTGGATCCGACAGCAAGACGACACCGACAAAGCCGACGGCTATTGCCGCAATCAATGCGGGGCCGACCGCCTCTCCTAACAAGAAAAGACCGATGACTGCGGTCAGCATCACCTCGGTTTTCATCAAGGTGATGCCAACCGGAAAGTTGCGGTAGGCGAACAGGGCAACAACACACATGGTGGCCAAGATCTGCGCCAGCGCCCCCGAGATCACGAAGCCCCAGAACGGACCGCCCGGCAGAGGCAGGGATTGGCCGGACCAAGTGGCGTAAACCGCGACGATGATTGCAACCAAAGGCGCGGAAAAAAGGAACCGCGCAAACGTCGCCCCGCCGGTGGACAAGGTGGTGACCTTCAGATGTCGCTGCAGCAAAAACCGCAGGTTCTGCATGAAGGCGGCAAAGATGGTGATCGGGATCCAAAGGGGCATTGCGCTATGTCGCGCCTAACCCCGCGAAAGCCAAGTCAATTTGGCGGATAAAGCGGATGCGGGACCGGGTCCTTGCTGCGCAGCAGGTAGCGGCGGAAGATTTCAGCATAGCTGGCATAACTATAGCCGCCATTGCGGGCCAGATACTTGTCGCGATTGTTGAAATAGATCGCTGGCAATCGATACCATGGCAGTCTGGGATGCATGTGGTGAACGACATGCAGGTTGTTGTTCAGGAACAAGAACGCCAGCGGCCCCCGATCTTCGATGATGACGGTGCGACCGCGGGCACGCATATGTGCCTGATGTTCCAGAAATGTCCGGATCTTAAGCAACGACAGCCCCAGATAGCACGCCGCCAAATATGCCCAGACCGGCATAGCCGCCATCGCCACTACCATCAGGACGGCACCCGCCGTCACGCCATGCCAGACCCAAGCTGCCGCAATCCCCGGCTCAGCCGCGCGCACCCGGTGCAGTTCATCTGCGGCAAACGCCACCTGCGATATGGCCGGGCCAAGCACCATCCGCCCCAAAAGCGTGTTGTTCAGCGTATACAGTGCGCGCTGCCAAGGCTGCGCGCGGCCCCATGCGACCGGGTCCCAGTAGTTGCTTTCCGGATCGTCATAGGGATCGGTCAACGTGGCGTCCATGTGATGGGAAAGGTGCATATCCCGAAAGCGGATATAGGGAATGGCCAAATTCAGCGACGGAAAGACCAGGAATTCACCAAACCTGCGGTCGGCAAAGGGGTGGCCGTGCAGCACCTCGTGCTGAAGCGAGGATTGCAGGGCAATCATCACCGCAGCCACAAGAATGGACAGGGTCAGTGATATCTCGGGCAACAAGAACAAAGCCGAGGCCCAGATCCCATAGCAGCCCAATATCAACATCAACGTTGGCCATTCGACCCGCATTTTGACCTCTTCTGTCAGTTGCCCGCGCGCGCTGCGCTGTTGCCATTCTAAAGTGACTTGCCAATCGCGGGCAGGCAGCGTTTTCTGAACGCTAATTCAACAATGGTGATTTTTCCCAACAATGTCCGGAATTAACAACAAACAGACCCGCGCCGCACAGTTCCGCGCGCGACTGGGCGACGCGTTGGCCGCCTCTGGGCTCAGCCGCGCGGCCTTGGCCCGTTCCGTCGCCGTGGATAGATCAACGATTACCCAATTGATGCTGGCAGATGACGCGCGCATGCCCGGCGGGCATGTGGTTGCGGCCTGCGCACAGGCCTTGGATGTCTCTGCGGATTGGCTTTTGGGGCTGACCGACCGCCCCGAGCAGGCTGGCAAGCTGATCGCCTCTTCTCTCTCCATATCCGAAACCGGCCGCGCGACATCGTTGGATGATCAGATCTTTGCTTGGCACCGTGAGGCGGAGGGCTTCAAGATCAGGCATGTGCCGGCGACATTGCCTGACATGCTCAAGACCAATGCGGTGATGCGGTGGGAATATGCCCCCCTCAGCCAGCGCCGCCCAACTGAAGCAATTGATGCCGCTGCGGCGCGTCTTGACTGGATCAAGCTTTCACAAAGCGATTATGAAATCGCTCTTCCCCTTCACGAACTTGCCAATTTCGCACTTGGGCAAGGCTATTATGACGGGTTGGACGCCGCAGCCCGCATCGAACAGTTGGACTGGTTGGCTTCCGTCTACGACGCCGTCTATCCGCGTCTACGCCTTGTGTTGTTCGATGCACGACTGGTCTTTTCGGCGCCAGTCACGATTTTCGGGCCGAAGATGGCGGTGATTTACCTGGGCCACCACTACATCGCGTTCCGCGACAAGGACCGTGTCCGCGAGGTTTCGCGCCATTTCGACGCTTTGGTGCGCGAGGCTGCCGTGTCGCCAAATGATGTGATCGGCCACCTGCAAGGTCTCCGGAATCAAGTCCGTTAGAAGGACAGAATGCGCCACATGCCACCGGGACGGGGCAAAGCGGCACGAACCTTACAACGCGGGCAAGGAACGCCTTGCGCGCCCGTAAGTCCGGCCCTCGACATCTGGCCCGATTACGCATCGGACGGCGCGGTAACCCGGGCAATCAGGGCCACAGCAATGCCTAGGGCAGGTTCGGCTGCAACTGTTCTACATCATAACCATTGAAATCAAGTACTTCCACTGCGGCATTCATGCGGTCGGCACCCCCGCTGGCATGACGATCAAGCACCCAGGCAAATCCGCCATCCGGGCGCCCAAGCACCGCGGTGCGATATCCGTCATCAACCCACAGCACCCAGATCGGGCCATCTGCGCTGTCGAACCGGGCTGGCATCGTTTGGTTCAGCGCAACCGCCGGGCCACCGCCCAGCGCCTGCATGGCAACTATCTGGTTATTTTCTTCCGTGAAAACAATTTCTTGGGGAACATTCCCCATGCCGGACCGAACCTGCCACGGGCCGGCAAACAGGCGCGCATCAAACCGGGTGGTCGACGTAATCAGCGCCTCGGGATCCCGAAAACCGGTCTGCGGCGCCGCGCACGCGGCGAGCCAGAGCATCAGCACAATGGAAAACCGGGCGGTCATGGGTTTACCCTGACCGCCCGCCAAGAACGGATCAATAGGGCATCGGGTGCGCAAAATGGACGGCATTGATCGCTGCCATGACATTTTCATCAAGAACGATATCCAAACCATTGATAATATGCTGAAGTTGCTCTGCCGTTGTCGCGCCGAAAATTGTGGAATTCGGGAACGGACGCTGCACAGTGAAGGCCAGAGCCATCTGCGCCAAATCCAATCCGTGATCGCGCGCGACCTGTTCGTACGCCGCGACCGCAATGAATGCCCGGTCGGTCTTGCGCCCGCCGAGGTTCCCGTTCCCTTCCATCCGACTGCCTGCAGGGATAGCGCCGCCTTGATATTTTCCGGTCAAAAGCCCAGTGGCCAAAGGGGAATAACCAAGTAGCGTGACCTTCTCGTTGACCGCAAGTTCGGCCATGTCGGTGTCGTAGAGGCGGCACAACAACGAATATTCATTCTGCACGGTTTGCACGCGCGGCAGGCCGGTATCTTCGGCGATCCGCAACCACTGCGATGTTCCCCAAGCGCTGTCGTTCGACAGGGAGAAATGCCTGATCTTTCCGGCTTTCACTGCCTTATCAGCAGCTTCCAAGACGTCGCGCATGTGGGCAAGGGTTTGTTCCTTATCCTGTGCGGATGGATCAAAGCCCCAATTCTGCCGAAAGTGATAGCTGCCACGATTTGGCCAGTGGAGCTGGAAGATGTCCAGATAGTCCGTCTGCAGGCGACGGAGTGAATTTTCAACGGCGGCGGTGAAGGTTTCGCCGGTAATTGGCTGACCGAGACGGACGAACCTGTCGTTCTTGCCCGATATTTTCGTCGCCAGAACATAGGCTTGGCGACGTGAGGGGTGTTTCGCGTTCCAGTTACCGATGACAATCTCGGTGTTTCCCACGGTCTCGGCGGCGACCGGGTTCACGGGATACATTTCGGCCGTATCGACAATGTTGATGCCCGCGTCCAGCGCCATATCCATCTGGATATGTGCCTCGTTTTCAGATGTCTGGTTGCCCCAGGTCATGGTGCCAAGGCAGTAGTCGGTGATCATGGTGTCGGTCGAGCCGAGCGGTATGTGGCGCATATCTGTCCCCTTTTATTCTGCGGTGCAACGTAACCGGCCCCGGACCCGGGACAAGGCGAAACCTGCTTGCGGGCTGGGTTTTGAAAGTCACACCAAGAAATAGGTTACAAAAATTCTGGAAAACGCGATTCTTTGTAACCTATCTGCCGCCTTTTAAGTCTTTTGTTCGATCAAGGGCGCGTGCCGTGCAAGTCAGCATGTATACGACACCGGGTTTGCCGCAAAATAACTTGAGGCAAGTGGCACGGACCGATACGCCGGAAGGATCATCCCAAAGGCTCGCCCCATGCGTTTGCTCGTCTCCTTCGCCGCCCTGTTCCTGTCGGTCTTGCTGCTCCAGCTTTCGTCGGGTGGCGTCGGACCGCTGGACGTGTTGTCCGGCACGGTTCTTGGGTTCAGCAATGCACAGATCGGTTTGCTGGGTTCCGCCCATTTCTTGGGGTTCTTCATAGGCTGCTGGTGGGCACCGCGCCTGATGGGGTCGGTGGGCCATAGCCGGGCATTTGCGGCATTCACGGCTGCGGGTGCCATTGGGTTGCTTGCCCACATGATGGTCGTCGATGCCTATGCGTGGGCCCTGATGCGGGTGGCATCGGGGTTATGTATCGCGGGATGCTATACGGTGATCGAGGCGTGGTTGCAGGCCAAGGTCACCAACGCCACACGCGGGCGCGCCATGGGCACCTACCGGATGGTGGATACCGGCGGATCGCTGGTGGCGCAGTTGCTGATCGGGTTTCTGGCCCCGGCGGATTACGTAAGCTACAACCTGTTGGCGATCCTGTGTTGCGCGGCCCTGTTGCCGCTGACCTTGACGACGATGCCGCAACCCGACACCCCAAGCACGCCGCGCCTGCGGCCCCAACTGGCGTGGAAACTGTCGCCCCTTGCGGTGGCAGGTGTGATCGTGTCGGGCGTTTCGGGGGCCAGTTTCCGCATGGTCGGCCCGCTTTACGGGGCAGAAGTCGGTTTGGCGGCGGATCAGATCGGCCTGTTTCTTGCGGCCTATGTGCTGGGCGGCGCAGTGGCGCAATGGCCTGCGGGGTGGATGGCCGACCGGTGGGACCGGCGATGGGTATTGATCTGGTTTTCGGTATTTTCGATGATGGCCTCTGGGGTGACCGTCGGGTTGGCGGGTTTTGGCACGGCGGCGGTATTCAGCGGGGCGTTCCTGTTTGGGGCGGCCAGTTTCCCGATCTACTCGATCGCTGCCGCACACGCCCACGACTGGGCAGAAGACAGCCAACGGGTGGAATTATCAGCAGCCCTGATGTTCTTTTACGCGCTTGGCGCGATCGTCTCACCATTGGTGACCTCGGGGTTGATCACGGCCTATGGGCCAAGCGCCCTGTTCGCATTCATCGCGGCGGCCCATGTTGGCCTTGTGGTGTTCGGTGTCTGGCGGATGCGCCGACGTGCGGCTTCGGAAGACCGCAGGCCCTATGTCTGGATCCCGCGCACATCGTTCCTTGTCGGGCGGATCTTTCGGCGCAATCGCTAAGACGTGTAACCGCATCGCTGCTTGCCCGTGCTAATGTGGGTAAATGTTGAGGTTCATACTTTTCCTTGCCCTGTGGGCAGCGCCCGCCCTCGCTGATCCCGAACGCTATACGCTGGAGGTGGAACGGTCCGTCGTGGGCTTCGCCTATGCATTTGGCGACAACAGCGGCGATGGAACGATGCCCGTGATCGCGGCCGAGTTGCTGATTGATCTGGACCGCGTCCAGAACTCGGAGGTCGCCGTGACCGTCGACGTGACGCGGGCCCAGACCGGGTTCATTCTGGCGACCGAGGCGTTGCGCGGGCCGCAGGTTCTGGATGCATCGCAATTCCCGGTGATTTCGTTTCGATCAACGCGGGTGACGCGCACGGGCGATGGCGCGCTGATCGACGGCGAGATTACCCTGCGGGGGGTGACCAACCCAATCACCCTGACAGCCCAGTTTTATCGGCAGGAAGGCACGTTGGAAGGCGATCGCGACCGATTGGCGATCTATCTGACCGGATCCGTCAGCCGAACGGCATTCGGGGCCAGCGGGTTCGCGGATATCGTGGGCGATCAGGTGGATCTGCGCATTCTGGCGTTCATGCGCCGCGAAGGCACCTGACTGTCTTTCCCAAGCCTACACCGGCGGTTCATCGCGGGATTGGCCCTGTTTTGGGCAATGCGAGGACGGAAAGCGCCTTATCGCGATGTGGGCCACGGCACCCGGAGGCCGTTTGTGACGAATTCCGGGGCGAAGGATCAAGCGGCTTGCGCCAGAACACTGGCCCCCGGCGGGAAGGCGCGCTAAACGAGGCGCCAGACAAGCCCGGAAGGTCCAGCCATGGCGCGCATCTTGATTACATCAGCAATCCCTTACATCAACGGGATCAAGCATCTGGGAAACCTGATTGGCAGCCAACTGCCCGCCGATCTGTTTGCCCGTTACAACCGGGCGCGCGGGAACGAGGTCCTGTTTCTGTGCGCGACGGACGAACACGGCACGCCTGCCGAACTGGCCGCCGCAAAGGCGGGCAAGCCGGTCGCGGAATATTGCGCCGAGATGTGGGCCGTGCAGGCAAGGATCGCAGACGGGTTCCGCCTGAGCTTTGATCATTTCGGGCGCTCCTCAAGCCCGCAGAACCACAAGCTAACCCAGCATTTCGCGGGTCGTCTGGCGGATGTGGGTCTGATCAAGGAAGTGTCGGAAAAGCAGGTTTATTCCAACGCAGACGGGCGGTTCTTGCCGGATCGCTATATCGAAGGCACCTGCCCCAACTGCGGCTACGACAAAGCACGGGGCGACCAGTGCGAGAACTGCACCAAACAGCTTGACCCCACAGACCTGATCAATCCGCGCAGCGCGATTTCCGGGTCCACCGATCTGGAGGTGCGGGAAACCAAGCACCTTTATCTGCGGCAATCCGAAATGCGCGCGCAGTTGTCCGAATGGATCGACAGCAAGACCGACTGGCCGATCTTGACCACCTCCATCGCGAAGAAATGGCTGAACGACGGCGACGGTTTGCAGGACCGGGGCATCACCCGCGATCTCGACTGGGGCATCCCGGTGAAGAAGGGCGACGAAGATTGGCCCGGAATGGAGGGCAAGGTCTTCTATGTCTGGTTCGACGCGCCGATCGAGTATATCGCCTGCGCCGCCGAATGGGTGGATGCGGGCAAAGGCGCGGATTGGGAGCGGTGGTGGCGCACAGACAAGGGTGCCGATGATGTGCGATATGTGCAATTCATGGGCAAGGACAACGTCCCCTTCCACACACTTAGCTTTCCCGCCACGATCATCGGGTCTGGTGAGCCTTGGAAGCTGGTCGACTACATCAAGTCATTCAACTACCTCAATTATGATGGCGGACAGTTCAGCACGAGCCAAGGCCGCGGCGTATTCATGGATCAGGCGCTGGACATCTTGCCGCCCGATTACTGGCGCTGGTGGTTGTTGAGCCATGCGCCCGAGACAAGCGATGCCGAGTTCACATGGGAGGCGTTCCAGACCGACGTGAACAAGGACCTTGCGGATGTGCTGGGCAATTTCGTGAGCCGCATCACCAAGTTCTGCCGGGCAAAATTCGGCGAGGTTGTGCCAGAGGGCGGCGATTATGGCCCCGAAGAACAGGCCCTGATTGATGCTCTGGACGCGCGGCTGGACGCCTACCAAGGCCATATGGACGCCATCGATATTCGCAAGGCGGCAGCCGAATTGCGGGCGATCTGGGTGCTGGGAAATGAATACCTGCAATCTGCCGCGCCGTGGACCGCATTCAAGACCGACCCGGACCGCGCGGCCGCCATCACCCGGCTCGCGCTCAACCTGATCCCGTTCTACGCAAGCTTGTCGGCTCCGTTCATTCCGGATGCCGCCGCTGCGATGCTGACGGGGATGCACACCGATGCTGCTTGGCCCGAAGACGCCGCAACGGCATTGGCGCGACTGCCCGCCGGGCATGTCTTCACCGTGCCTGAGGTGCTGTTCGCCAAGATCGCGGACGAAACGCGCGAAGAGTGGCAAACCCGGTTTGCCGGTATCCGGACCTGATGCCCGAAGCGAAGGGGTGCCCCGCCGCGTTGATCGCCGGATGATCGTGGTTGCGGGCACCCAAGACCGGCCACGTTGTTCCGGCCTTGGACACCTGCAGACCAAGTGATTTTCCCTGCCGTGCAGGCAAATCGGCGCCGCGAAAAAAGCAACCTCCGGGCATGACGTCAGGCGCGCAACACCGCGCCCGGGTTCATGATGCCCTTGGGGTCCAAGGCACGTTTGATTGCGCGCATCGCGGCCAGCTTGGCAGGATCGCCATATTTTTCGAGATCGTCGACCTTCAATCGCCCGATCCCATGTTCTGCGCTGACCGATCCACCCATCTCGTGGACCAGATCATGGACGCAGGCCTTGATTGCGGGGCGATCATTCTCGTGGTCGGCGCGGGTGCGGCCGGGGGTGGGAAACACGTTGTAATGCAGGTTGCCGTCACCCAGATGGCCGAAGCAGTTGATCCGGTAGGCACCGATCTGCGCCAGCCGTATTGGGGCTTCGGCAATGAAGGCAGGGATGGCGGCAACGGGAACCGAGATGTCATGAGAACTGATCGCCCCGATCCGGCGGTTCGCTTCGGGGATGGTTTCCCGGATTGTCCAGAACGCAAGGCGCTGCCCCTGTGATTGGGCGATGACGCCGTCGGTCACCAGACCTGCCTCGTGCGCATTGGCGAAAAGCGTCTCGAGAGCATGCTCGGGCGCGCTGTCGGCACCGAGGCCCAGATCGATCAGGCACATCCAGTCTGGTTTGTCGGCGAAGGGCTGACGGGTTTCAGGGCCGACCTCGTCAAGAAAGTCGAGGCCCATCTTTCCGATAATCTCGAAGGCCGAAACGCCATCACCAATCTGGGCGCGAGCCATCCGTAGCAGCGCCAGCGCGGCGGCGGGATCAGGCACGACCATCAGCGCCGCCCCGGTCTTGGCAGGCTTGGGGAACAGGCGCAGCGTGGCGGCAGTGATGATGCCAAGCGTTCCCTCGGCCCCGATCAACAAGTGGCGCAAATCGTACCCGGTGTTGTTTTTGCGCAAGGGCGACAAGCCATGCATGATCGACCCGTCGGGCAGCACCGCCTCCAGCCCAAGGCACAGATCGCGCGCATTCCCATAGCGCAGGACATTCACACCGCCGGCGTTCGTGGACAGCAATCCGCCGATCCGTGCCGACCCCTGAGAGGCCAGCGTCAGCGGAAAGATCAGATCATGATCCAACGCCGCACCATGGATATCGGACAAAATCGCACCTGCCTCGGCCACCATCGTACCGCCAACAGGGTCAACATCGCGAAGTCCGCGCATCCGTTCCAGAGACAAGATGATCGGAGCCGGGCCAGATTGGGCGATCTGCCCCCCAACCAGTCCGGTGCCGCCCCCATACGGGATGATGGGCGTGGCGGTTGCCGCACACAGAATGACAATCTGCGCGACCTCGGCGGTCGTTGCAGGCGCCAGAACCGCAAGCGCCGATCCGTGATACCGACCGCGGGGTTCTTCCAGATAGCTTGGCGACATCTCCCGAAATGTTGACGACGGCAGGCTCTCCTGCAGCTGGGTCACGATGTCGGTCATCTCTTTCATCTCCTAGCCCGGTCAATTTGCGTCTTGCGCATGGGGACCGCTCGGGTGCCGATCGCTCGGTCGAATGCGACCTAGCCGACGTCCGTCCGACCGCGGCGGTCATTGCGCAGGTTGGCGTAAAGCACGTGGTTTCGCCAGCGGCCATCAATCTGCAGATAGCTCTGGGCAACGCCCTCATACTTGAAACCTGACTTCTCCAGCACCCCGCGTGAGGGCGTGTTTTCAGGCAGGCAGGCGGCTTCGACCCGGCTGAGGTCCAGCGCACGAAAGGCGTGATGCACCACCGCCTCGATGGCCTCGCGCATGTAGCCCTGACGCGCGTGGGGCTGACCGATCCAGTAGCCCAACGTCCCCGATTGCGCGGGGCCGCGGCGGATGTTGTCCAGCGTGATCGCGCCGACCAACGCCTCGTCAGCGCGGCGCACCATGAACAATGGCAGCGCACTGCCTTGGCCAACCGCACGCTGCGCCCAGTAGACGCGGTTGGTAAAGCTTTTGCGTGTCAGGTGATCGACAGCCCATGAGGGTTCCCATGGCTTCAGGAACATGCGGCTTTCATCGCGCAGCGCCACCCAGTCACGGAAATCGGCGTGGCGCGGCAAACGCAGGCTCAACCGTTCCGTCTCGACCCGCAGGTTGCGCTTGCGGGTCAGCATCAGGCCGCCAGACGCCCCGTCAGTTCCGCCAGATTAGGGGCATGTGCGATGGGACCATAAAGCGCCATCGCGGCCTGACCTGCGCCAGCAAGCGCTTGTGCATGGGCCTTGAGCCCCTGCAGATCGACGGCATCAATCCGCGCGACGGTTTCATCCAAAGGCGGCACACGGTTCCAGATACCCACCAGCCGCGCCAGGCGTTCTGCGCGCGACGAGGGGCTTTCCAGACCCATCAGCAACCCAGCCTTCATCTGCGCGCGGGCACGATCCAACTCGGCTTGGGTCAGATCCGCAGCAGAGCGGGCCAATTCATCCATCGTCAGGCCCATCAGATCCGGCAGATCATCGGCAGACGTCCCCGCGTAGATGGTCAGCAGGCCGGTATCGTCATAGCTGCCGACGCTGGAATAGATGGTGTAGCAGAGGCCACGTTTCTCGCGGATTTCCTGAAACAGCCGGGAAGACATGCCGCCGCCAAGCGCTGAGGCATAGATCTGCGCGGTATAGATATCGTCCGAGCGATAGCCAGGCGCCTCAAGCGCAAGCGTGAAATGCGCCTGCTCAAGGCTTTTGATCTCGCGCCGTTCGCCGCCCGAGAAGCGGCCGGGTTCCGGAATGCGCAAGGTGGAGGGCGTCATGTGACCAAACGCCCGTTCGGCCAGACGCACGATCTGATCGTGATCGACCGCGCCCGCGGCAGACAAGATCAACTGTCCGGGACCATAATGTTCTGCCACGAAGCGATCGAAATCTGCACGGCCAAAGCCGCGCACAGCATCGACGGGGCCAAGGATGGTGCGCCCAAGGGCCTGTCCGGGATAGGCCACTTCCTGCAGCCAATCAAAGATGATGTCGTCGGGTGTATCGGCCGCCTGTCCGATCTCTTGCAAGATCACGCCCCTCTCAACCTCGATCTCTCGCGGGTCAAAGGCGGGATTCAACACGATATCGGCAATCAGATCCAGCGCAAGCGGCACGTCGTCCTTCAGGACCCGCGCATAATAGGCGGTGACTTCGCGCGATGTGTAGGCGTTGATATATCCGCCGACATCTTCGATTTCCTCAGCGATTTGCAGCGCCGTGCGGCGGGCTGTTCCCTTGAACGCCATGTGTTCGAGGAAATGCGCAATCCCATTCTGGTCGGCCTGCTCATGCCGCCCGCCCGCATTTACCCACAGCCCGATCGAGGCCGATTGCAGGCCCGGCATGTGCTCTGTGACAACCCGCAGGCCGTTGGCAAGAGTGTGCAGTTGAACGGTCACGCGGCGATTTCCTCCCGGATAAGGGCTTCGATTTCGGCAAGGTCATTTCCGACACGGGTCATCCGTTCGGGTCGATCGAACAGGTCGCCCATGCGCGGCGGCAGGGCCGGGCGGACGCCGGTCGCGGCCTCGACCGCATCGGGAAACTTGGCGGGATGGGCCGTAGCAAGCGTGATCATCGGGGTCGCGCCAAGATGCGCCTGAGCCACATGCACGCCGATTGCCGAATGCGGGCACAGCAGTTCGCCCATTTCACCAAGCGCACGTTTGATCATGGCAGAGGTTTCCTGCTCGGACGCGCGGCCCGACGCAAAGGTGGCGCGCAAACGGTCCAGCGCACCTTGCGAAATGTGGAAACCGCCCTGCCCCTTCAGCGCATCCATCATCTGCTCCACGGCACCGCCATCCCGATCAAAGGCATCGAACAATGCGCGCTCGAAGTTGGAGGAAACCTGAATATCCATTGACGGGCTGATAGACGGGGTCACGCCCGTCGTGACGTAATCGCCCGAGCACAACGCCCGGTGCAAGATGTCATTCTGGTTGGTCGCAACAACCAGTTTTTCGATCGGCAACCCCATCCGGCGTGCAATGTATCCCGCGAAGATATCGCCGAAATTGCCCGTGGGGACGGTGAAGGATACCGGCCGGTGCGGCGCGCCAAGCGCCACGGCAGCCGTAAAATAATACACGACCTGCGCCAGCACGCGCGCCCAGTTAATCGAATTCACGCCCGCCAGTCGCACGCCATCGCGGAATGCGAAGTCGTTGAACATATCCTTGAGCCGCGCCTGACAATCGTCGAAGTCGCCGGTCAGGGCCAAGGCGTGGGCGTTGGCTTCGGTGACGGTCGTCATCTGGCGTCGCTGCACATCGCTGACGCGACCGTGAGGGTAGAGAATGAATACGTCGACGTTGGACAGACCGCGGAAAGCCTCCATCGCCGCCGATCCGGTGTCGCCGCTTGTGGCGCCGACAATGGTCACCCGGTTTCCGGAGCGTTCGAGGGATGTCTGGAACAGCTGGCCGATCAGCTGCATGGCAAAGTCCTTGAATGCCAAGGTTGGCCCGTGAAACAGCTCCAGCAAAAAGTGGTTGTCTTGAAGTTGCTTCAAGGGCGCGCGGGCGGCGTGACCGAACCCCGCATACGCGCGCGTAATGCAGTCCGCAAATTCGGCGTCAGAAAAACTGTCGCCGATGAAGGGGCGCATGACGCGGAACGCCACCTCCTCATAACTGGCGCCAGCAAGCGCCGCGATATCGCCGGCGGACATCCGTGGCACCGTGGCGGGCACGTAAAGGCCACCGTCACGCGCGAGGCCGGTCAACATAGCTTCGTCAAAGCTGAGTTCGGGGGCTGCCCCCCGCGTGGAGATGTAGCGCATCAATCGCCGCCTTTAGATCGTTCGTTGCCTGATACGCCACAGAAGGTAGGCTGTCATCCCAAACCACAGGATTGCCAGCGAAAACCACGTGATGGCGTATTGCAGATGGTCATTCGGGATACCGACCGTGTCGACCGGCAAGGGGGTCACCCCCGCCTCGTCAGATACCGTGCGCGCAATAACCAGAATTGGTTCAGTCCCCAACGCGGCGGCAAGCGCGCTCACATCCCGGGCGAACCATATGTTGGCACCCAGATCGGGTGTGGGCGTGGAACCTGTCACCTCATCGGGCCAGTGCAAGTTGCCAACAACCACGACGCGATCCGCAGGCGCAGTTGGCAAATCATCTCCGGTACCAATGAAACCGCGATCCAACAAGATAACCCTGTCACCTGTGTCGAAGGGAACGATGATGCGATAGCCCGCGCCGATGTGGCGTTGGCTGACCAGAACGCGCACGAAATCGCTGCCCATCACACCTTGCGCGGTTACGGGTAGATACCGGTCGGCCACGGTGTCGGGATTTGCAGGAATCTCGACCGGGTCCGCCGAAATGCGCGCCGTAATATCGGCCAGAACCGCATCTTTCCAGCCAAGGCGTTGCATCTGCCACACACCCAGCGAAACCAGAACCACGACACCGCCAATCCCGAAGATCAGTGGCACAATCATGCGCCGCACCATTGCAATCCTCCAAAGGAAAGGCCCGCCGCAGCGGCAGGCCCTTCGTAATCAATTAAGATGACCGCAGCGCAATTCCAGACAAGGCCACCAAGTTCATCTTGGCCAAGAAACTCCGGGGGGCGCCGGAGGCGGGGGGCTGGCCCCAACCCGGTCGCAATCTGGCGCCTAGCTACCCCAGATGTAGACGGCCGCGAACAGGAACAACCAGACCACATCAACGAAGTGCCAGTACCATGCCGCCGCTTCGAAGCCCACGTGACGTTCGGCCGTGAAATGCCCGGACCGGACTCGCAGGTAGCACACGAAAAGAAAGATCGTGCCGATGATGACGTGAAAGCCGTGGAAGCCCGTCGCCATGAAGAAGGTCGAATAGAATTTGTCCTCACCGAACACCCAGTCATGGTGAACGATCAATTCGTAATATTCGTAGGCCTGCAGACCGGTGAAGCAAAGACCGAGGACGACGGCGATGATCAGACCAAGCTCAACATCCTTGCGCGGTTCGTTATGGACCAATGCATGGTGTGCCCATGTCACGGCAGCGCCGGACAGAAGCAGCACCAGCGTGTTCATCAGCGGCAGGTGGAAGGCATCGACATGGTAGATCTCGGGCTGAACATAGGTGGAGCCTTCGTAACCGCTCATCGGGTAAATGGCGTGTTTGAAGAAGGCCCAGAACCACGCCACGAAGAACATCACCTCGGACATCACGAACATGATGAAACCGTAGCGCAGGCCGATCCGCACAACAGGGGTATGATCGCCCTGCGAACTCTCGGTCACGACCTCCGCCCACCAGCCGTACATCACGTAAAGCACGGCAGCAAAGCCGATCAGGAACAACCATGGGCCTTGGGCATGCATCCACTGCACGGCGCCAAAAAGCATGGTGAAGCCACCAATCGCACCCAGGAACGGGTAGATCGACGGCGGCAGGATGTGATAATCGTGGTTCTTAACGTGGGCCATTGGCTCGGTCCTTCGGTCTTGCTTATTGGGTCGCAGCGTCAAGCGCGGCAAGGTCATCTTCGGGCAGATCGACTATATGAAACGTGTAGCTGAGTGTGATCGCCGGAGTGCCGACGGTTTCGGGATCGTTTACGATTTCGGGGTCGACAAAGAATGTCACCGGCATCTCCACCCGTTCACCGGGCATCAAGATTTGTTCCTCGAAACAGAAGCACGCGATCTTGGAGAAATAAAGCCCTGCATCGAATGGCGCCACGTTATAGCTGGCTGTGCCCGCGATCGGGTGGTCGGTGGGGTTGTAGGCCTCGTAGAAGGCCATGCCGGTTTCACCGATCCGAAGCTCCATGTGGGGGACGACGGGGCGGAATTCCCATGGCATGTCTATTGCGGTATTGGCATCGAACCGCACGATAATGGTTTGATCCAGAATCGTGTTGCTGTCACCTGCGGCCACATTCGTCGTGCCACCATAGCCGGTGACACGGCAGAACCAATCATACAACGGCACCGATGCCCAAGCCATTGCGGTCATCACCGTGATGACACCAAGCAGCCCGAACACGACGTTGCGGTTGCTTTGGTTGCGCGGGGTCAGATCACCGCTCATTCAGTCACCTCAACCGGCGGGGTCACCGACACACGGGGAGTGTGGTCAAAGGCCTCCATGGTGGATCCCTGACGGATCTTGGCAATCGTCAGGCCGAACACGATCCCGATGAAGGCCACCAGACACAGTGCCACACCGATATTGCGGCCAAGGCGCCGCTTGTGCAGTTCATGGGTTTGCGTAATCGCCATCACCAGCCTCCAATGCCGTAAGCCGCAAGCGCGGCTTGTGCCAACAGGGCGCCAAAATGCAGGAAAAGGTAATAAAGCGAAAACCGGAAAACCCGCTTTTCAACCGCATAACCATCCGCTTCGGCGTCTTCCTCGTTCCGCTTCCAGATGTCCCAAGCGCCCTTCAGGAAAATCGCGTTCAACACCAAGGCGGTTGCCATATAGACCGGACCGCCGATGGAGGTGAACCCCACACCCAGCGCAACCGGAACCAGCAACACGGTATAGACCAGAATGTGGCGGCGTGTCTCGGGCCGCCCGTGGGTCACGGTCAGCATGGGAACCTTGGCCTTGTGATAGTCGCCCTTCATGAACAGCGCCAACGCCCAGAAATGTGGCGGGGTCCACATGAATATGAGGCCAAACATCAGAACCGCCTCGATGGAGACGCCGCCGGTCACCGCTGCCCATCCGATCATCGGCGGGAAGGCCCCGGCGGCACCACCGATCACGATATTTTGCGGCGTCAGACGCTTGAGCCACATCGTGTAGATCACCGCGTAAAAGAAGATGGTGAAGGCCAGCAGCCCCGCCGCAACGAGGTTCGTGGCGAGCGCCAGCATGGCGACCGAGATGGCCGACAGCCACATACCAAGGCTCAGCGCCTCGCCGGGCAACACCTTGCCCGCAGGAACGGGGCGTTTTGCCGTGCGCTTCATCACGGCGTCGATATCGGCGTCGTACCACATATTGAGTGCGCCCGAGGCGCCTGCCCCGATGGCGATGAACAAGATGGCAGTAAATCCGATCATCGGGTCGATGCCCCCCGGCGCGACCAGAAGACCCACCAGTGCGGTGAACACAACTAATGACATCACGCGCGGCTTCATCAACGCGACGTAATCGCCGAACCCGGCCTCGCCTTCACCGGCGGTTGTGGTGTTGGTGGTGATGTCGCTCATGTTGCGCACGTTTCCTTCAAGGGCAGATTACGCGCGGCGACAAGCCGCCGCGCGCAGACAGGTATCAGTCCGCCGAGGCCAGTTCCAGCACCTGAGGTGCGCGTGTTCCGATCGACGCGAACTCCTGCGCTTCGCCAGCCAGCCATGCGGCGTATTCCTCAGGGGTTACAGCAAACACGGTGATCGGCATGTATGCGTGGCTAACGCCGCAAAGTTCAGAACATTGACCGAAGTAGACACCTTCCATACCAGCGTCGACGTTGAACCACAGTTCAGCCAAACGACCCGGGACACCGTCTTGCTTCACACCAAACGCAGGCATGGCCCACGAATGGATCACATCAGCGGCCGTCACCTGCACGACAATGTTCTGCCCAGTGGGAACAACCACGGCCGTATCCGTGGCCAGCAGGTATTCGTCACGGCCATAGCCGTACTCTTCCAACTGGTCTTCATCCAGCATGAACGACAGGTATTCAACGCCCTCTTCAGGGTACTCATAACCCCAATACCACTGGTAACCGGTTGCCTTGATCAGCACATCGGCGACCGGAATCGTCTGCTGCCGAAACAGCACCGGCAGCGAAAACGCGCCGACAACGACCAAGATAAGAAGCGGCACGATGGTCCAGGTAATCTCGATCGGGGTGTTGTGGGTGAAGGTCGCGGGCGTTGGGTTTGCCTTGGCGTTGTGACGGATCGCCGTCCACGCCAGGAGAACCACCACGAACAATACGATCGCGGTGATGACCACCAAAAGCAGATTGTCGAGCGCATGGATATCCTGCGCCACGCCGGTTACGGCGGGTTGAAACGCGATACCGCCGGGTTGCGGCGCACCGATTATGTCCAATCCCTCGCGCATACCCTCAGTCTGGGCGAATGCGGTGGTGGCGGCGAGTGTTGCGCCAATACCGGCCCAAAGGCCGGTCATCTTCGTCCGAAGTGCCATGTGCGTCTGTCCTGTATTTCCGGCGACCGTTCGTTGATCCGGGCGGCGTACCGTTGCGTTCCAAGCGTGGTGAACCATATAGCCGAGTGAGTGACAAGGCAGTGGTCAAAAATGTCTCACCCTGCAATTGTTCAAACTGCCTCATTTGCACTGATTGGAGCCATCAATGTCCCAACCCGCCCCGTTCCGCCCGTTTGAGACCTTGCTGGACGAGGCGACGGCGCTGCAGATCCTGCGCGCGGCCACGGATGGGGCGGAAGACGGAGAGCTTTTTCTGGAGCGCCGCCGGTCCGAGATGATCGTGTTCGACGATGGCCGGGTGAAGACCGCCAGCTATGACGCGGGCGAAGGTTTCGGGTTGCGCGCCGTGAAAGGTGAAGTCGCGGGCTACGCCCATTCCACCGAGATTTCGGAGACGGCACTGCGGCGCGCGGCGGAAACCGCGCGGCTTGCCGTGGGCGACGGCGGCGGGTCGTTAGCGGCCGGTCCCAAGGGCACAAACGTCCGTCTTTATACTGATGCAGATCCGATGGCAGGTGCCGAATTCTCTGTTAAAATTGAGACATTACAGGAGATTGACGCATTTGCGCGTGCACTTGACCCGCGGGTGGTCCAAGTCAGCGCATCAATGGCCGCGTCGCATCAGGAGGTCGAGATCCTGCGCCCCGAAGGCCACCGCGTGGCGGACGTGCGCCCAATGGTGCGCCTGAATGTCAGCATCATCGTGGAAGAAAACGGGCGCCGCGAATCCGGCAGCGCGGGCGGCGGCGGGCGGGTCGGTTTGATCGGGTTGATGGCGCGCGACCATTGGGAAGGTATCGCCCGCGAGGCCCTACGCATAGCGGTAGTGAACCTGTCCGCAGAACCTGCACCTGCGGGCATGATGGACGTAGCGCTTGGCGCTGGCTGGCCCGGCATCCTGCTGCACGAGGCCGTCGGGCACGGGCTGGAGGGGGATTTCAACCGCAAGAACCAGTCTGCCTTTGCGGGCCTGATGGGGCAAAGGGTCGCTGCCAAAGGCGTGACCGTTCTGGATGACGGGACGATTCCCGATCGGCGCGGGTCCATCACCGTCGATGATGAAGGCACGCCAAGCGGAAAGAATGTGCTGATCGATGACGGCATCTTGGTGGGTTACATGCAAGATCGGCAAAGCGCGCGATTGATGGGTGTGGCAGCCACCGGGAACGGCCGCCGCGAAAGCTATGCCCACGCGCCGATGACGCGGATGACCAACACCTACATGATGGGCGGTGACGCCGACCCTGGCGATATCGTGGCAGACCTGAAGGATGGCATCTATGCCGTGGGGTTCGGCGGCGGGCAGGTGGATATCACCAATGGCAAGTTCGTGTTCTCATGTACCGAGGCTTATCGCGTAAAAAACGGCGTCGTGGGCGCGCCCGTGAAGGGTGCCACCCTGATCGGCGATGGCGCGACGGCGCTGCAACAAATCAGGGCTATCGGCAACGACATGGCGTTGGATCCGGGCATGGGCAATTGTGGCAAGGCCGGCCAATGGGTGCCCGTGGGCGTGGGGCAGCCAACGCTGCTGATTGGCGGCCTGACGGTCGGTGGCTCGGCGACCTGACCGACGGACGTGGCGCGGCAAGCCATGGGCCCCGTCCCTGCCCGGCTCGCAAATGCGATCACCCATCGGCTAAGGCCGTCATGAATGCCATGGCGCCCCGTCGTGTGATCGATGGTTTGCGCAGCCGGTCATGCATCGTTTGATGCTTATCCGGACTCGCGTGCGTTTAGGCGCCTTGCGACATCTGCGGTAATCGACCGTTAACCATTCATCCCTAGCGTTTGGTTCATGGATCATGAGTCAGACCTTGGTTTCGCCGAACCGCCCATGGCATTCATGCCGCCCCCATCAGCCAGCAGTGCGGAACGGTTGGCGCGGCTGCGGCTGATCCGGTCGCGTCGTGTCGGGCCGGCGACATATCTTCGCCTGATGTCGGAACACGGCAGCGCCGCGCGCGCGCTGGAGTCATTGCCCGAGGTTGCGCGCGCGGCGGGCGTTGACAGCTATTCAGTCTGTCCCGAAGGCGTGGCAATGGCCGAAATGAAGGCGGCGAAGCGCGTTGGTGCGCAGATGCTTTGCCTTGGCGATGCGGACTACCCTGCGTCACTGGCGGAAATCGCCGATGCGCCTCCAATCCTGTGGGCGATCGGGCGATTGCATCTGCTGCAACGCCCCATGCTGGCCATGGTGGGCACACGCAATGCGTCGTCCCTTGGGGCGCGGGTGGCGCGGCGGCTGGCAGCCGATCTTGGCGAGGCCGGATTTGTCGTGGTCTCAGGTCTGGCGCGGGGGATCGACGCAATCGCGCACAAGGCCGCGTTGGCGACAGGCACGATCGCGGTGCATGCAGGCGGAGTTGATGTGATCTACCCCGAAGAGAACACCGCCCTCGGCCACGATATCGCACGGAACGGACTACGGCTTAGCGAACAGCCCCCCGGACTGGACCCGCAGGCGCGGCATTTTCCGCGCCGGAACCGGATTGTCTCGGGCCTTGCCCAAGCCGTGATCGTGGTGGAGGCAGCAGCGAAATCCGGCAGCCTGATTACAGCGGGTCTTGCGCTGGATCAGGGCCGCGATGTCTTGGCGGTGCCGGGCCACCCGATGGACCCGCGGTCTGCGGGTGGAAACCTGTTGATCCGCGACGGGGCCGTGTTGGTGCGTCATGCAGATGACGTGATCCAGGCGTTGGGGGGCGTGCCAGAGGCGCCATCCGCCGTTGCGCCGTCCGGGCGGGCCAAGGTTCCGGCAACCGCCGCACCGATGCGGACCGCCAAGGTCGAAGGCCAAGGCGCCAAGCTGGCCTTGCGCATCCTTGATCTGCTCGGACCAACCCCGACGCCAGAGGATCAGGTGATCAGGGATTTGGCCGAAAGCCCGGCGGTTGTTGTGCGCGCCCTCGCCGATCTGGAGTTGGACGGCCTGTTGGAACGTCGACCGGGGGGCATGCTGACCCGCTGCGGTTGAGGGCGGCAAAGGGGGCAGGAACGATGCTTGCGGCGTTCGCTCAACTTTCTGTCATGCCCCAGCCGTTCGCTTGGTCAAGGTGATGGCTTACGATATCGGCGTGCCGACAGCGCGCGGATCCGGATGTTGCAACGCGCAGCGCAAATAGCGTCTTGCGGAGACAAGCCATCGTTTCCAGCCCCCTTTCCTGCCGCATTGACAAGTGCTTGCAAGCCCCCACATGTTCCGCCGCTCTATCCATGTCCCGATTCAAGGTTGCCAAACATGCCCGTTGTCGTTGTCGAATCCCCGGCGAAAGCCAAGACGATCAACAAGTATTTGGGCAGTAATTACACGGTTTTGGCGTCCTATGGACATGTCCGCGACCTGCCGCCGAAAGACGGATCTGTCGACCCCGAGCACGGGTTCGAGATGCTCTGGGAGGTTGCCGCCGACAGCAAGAAACATATCAAGGCCATCGCCGACGCGCTGAAAGACGACCCCGAACTTATCCTTGCAACCGACCCCGACCGTGAGGGCGAAGCGATCAGCTGGCACCTCGAAGAGACGCTTCGCAAACGCAAGGCCATCAAGAAAGATACACCGGTCAGCCGCGTGGTCTTCAACGCGATCACCAAATCTGCGGTGACTGAGGCAATGAAGAACCCCCGGCAGGTCGATGGCCCACTGGTGGACGCTTATCTTGCCCGCCGCGCGTTGGATTATCTGGTTGGGTTCAATCTGTCTCCCGTCTTGTGGCGGAAACTACCCGGTGCCAAGTCGGCTGGACGCGTGCAATCAGTCTGCCTGCGCCTGATCGTCGAGCGGGAGATGGAGATCGAGGCCTTTCGCCCACGCGAATACTGGTCTGTTCGCGCCATTCTGGAAACGCCGCGCGGCAAGAATTTTGAGGCGCGGTTGCAGATTCTGGGCGGCAAGAAGTTGGACAAGTTCGACCTCAACAATGCCGCCGCCGCTGCGCTGGCCGTGAAAGCCGTATCGTCACGCGACCTGAGCGTGACCAAGGTGGAAGCCAAACCGGGTACCCGCAACCCTGCGCCCCCGTTCATGACCTCGACACTGCAGCAGGAGGCGAGCCGCAAGTTCGGGTTCGGTGCACGTCAGACCATGAGCACCGCGCAGCGTTTGTATGAGGCCGGACACATCACCTATATGCGAACCGATGGCATCGACATGGCGCCCGAGGCCGTGACCGAGGCCCGCGCTACCATCAAGTCCCGATACGGCGCCGATTATGTGCCCACCAGCCCCCGCATCTACAAGAACAAGGCCAAGAACGCGCAGGAGGCACACGAGTGCATCCGGCCAACCGACATGGATAAATCGCCCGACGACATCAAGTTGAGTGAACCGGATCAGCGCAAACTCTACGAATTGATCTGGAAGCGGACGATTGCCAGCCAGATGGAGTCGGTCCGGTTGGAGCGCACCACCGTGGATATCGCCGACCCGACGGGCGACGTCGTGCTGCGGGCAACGGGTCAGGTTATCAACTTTGACGGGTTCCTGAAGGTTTACGAGGAAGGTCGCGACGACGATGAGGGCGAAGACAGCGCCCGCCTGCCCCAGATCGAACAGGGCGACAAGCTGAAGCTTGTGCGCGAGGCGCTGGCCGCCGACTGGGCGAAACTGGCCGGTCAGGAAGATGGCGTGATCGAAGAGGCCGCCACTGCGCGGACCTCCGACAGCGCGATCTTGTCGGCGGAAGGTGCGGTGCTGGGCCAACAGCATCACACCCAACCACCGCCCCGTTACACCGAAGCGACGTTGGTCAAGCAGATGGAAGAATTGGGTATCGGGCGGCCATCAACCTATGCGTCGATCGTGACCACCATTCAGGACCGCGGCTATGTTCTGAAGGACAAGAACCGCCTGATCCCCGAGGACAAGGGGCGGTTGGTCACGGCCTTCCTGTCCAACTATTTCCGCAAATACGTGGGTTATGATTTCACTGCCGACCTGGAAAACCAGTTGGATGAAGTGAGCGCGGGCGACCGCAACTACAAGGAGGTGCTTGAACGGTTCTGGCGCGATTTCAAGGCCGCTATCGACGAGACGGCCGAATTGCGGATCACCGAGGTGCTGGAAAAGATCAACGAGGTGCTCGAACCGCATCTGTTCCCTGCCAAGGAAGATGGCAGCGACCCGCGCCTGTGCCCCAATTGTGGGATCGGCCGGTTGTCGATGCGCACCGCGCGATCCGGCGGCGCGTTCATCGGCTGTTCGAACTATCCCGAGTGCCGCTATACCCGCGCCTTCGCCCCACCGGGAGATGGCGACGACCAGCCCGACACCATTGGACCCGATGGAAAGATACTGGGCATCGACCCGAACACATCCGAAAAGGTGACATTGCGCACCGGTCGGTTTGGCCCGTACGTGCAACTGGGTGACACCACCGATGAGGTCCCCAAGCCGCCGCGCGCATCGCTGCCCAAAGGGTGGGATGCCGATAGCATCGACCTCGAAAAGTCGCTGCTGCTGCTTAGCCTGCCGCGTGAAATCGGCAAACATCCCGAAGATGGCGAACCGGTCGAGGCCGGGATCGGTCGCTATGGCCCCTTCGTGAAACACGGTCGCATCTATGCCAACCTGCCGGACGTGGACGAAGTGTTCACCGTCGGGATGAACCGCGCCGTGGAACTGATTGCGGCCAAGGCCGCCGGACGTGCCGGGCGGGGGACCGCCGCCGCACCCATCAAGTCGTTGGGTGAACACCCGACCGAAGGCGGGCCGGTGGATGTGATGCCGGGGCGCTACGGGCCGTATGTGAAATGGGGCAAGGTCAATGCTACGATCCCGAAAGAGACCGAGCCCGAGGCGGTAACCATGGATCTTGCGGTGCAATGGATTGCGGAAAAGGCTGCCAAGGGACCGGCCAAGAAACGGACGGCGCGCAAGAAGTCCTGAACTGCTTCCAACGAAAGCGGATCGATATCCATCCCGTCTGAATGGCCGGGCATGGGCTGCTGGCCATCGGGGTTTGACGCGCCAGTCAGGGTCCGCGACTCAGTCTGAGTGGATCGGTGCACGCGCGCTCTGACTTCGATCGGATTCTGTGGCAAAGCCGACACATGATCCCAGCAAACCTGCGTCTTCAAACATGTCTTGGCGGGAAACGGCCAAGGCCGCATTGCTTTCCGGCGCGGCGGCGCCTGTTGGTGGTGCGGGCCAGATAGAGACTGGCACGGGGGGCTCGTTCCAAGCCATCTTGCCCCGAAATTTCATTCCGGGGGGATGTAAGGATGGCACCTGAAACACAAGATCCCGTGCGGCGGTTCAGCTCGGGATTTCTGGCCGAATTGCATGCACTTTTCCCATGGTGGCTGCACCTTGCATTGGCGTTGCTGGGCGCGCTGCTTGTGCTGTGGTTTGTCGGCCCGATCGGCGGAACCGCCCCTGTTGGCCTTTTGGCCGGCGTGGGTGCGGTGGGGGGGCTTTTGTTCTTGCCCGTGACCCTTGGCCTTGTGCATTTGTTGAGCCAGCCAAGCCACGACTGACGCAGGCACTTGACCCCTAGCCGTTCTATGCGCACCTAACAGTGCGTAAACAACGCGGAATTTGGGGCCTATATGACAAATGTTCTCGCATTTCTGAGCGCGCGCCGCTCGGCCCCGGCGCGTTTGCTTGCGCCACCGATCCCCGATGCCAAAGAGGTGTGGGCAATGCTGGGTGCTGCAACGCGCGTTCCCGACCATGGCAAGCTGGAACCTTGGCGCATCTTGGTGCTGACGCGTCCCGCCTGCCAGCGATTGGCCCGTCTGATCGACCAGATCGGGACTAAGCGCGGGGACGAACCTGACCGTCTTGCCAAGACGATTGGCGGTTTCTCCGATACGCATCTGATCGTCGCCGTTGTCGCCAGCCCCGTGGTACATCGGGCCATTCCCGCTTGGGAACAGCACATGAGCGCGGGGTGCGTTTGCCTTGGATTGCTGAACGCGGCCGAGGCGATGGGGTATCGCGGCAACTGGCTGACCGGCTGGCCTGCTCAAGACAGGGCTTTTCTGTCAGAAGGGTTGGATCTGGCAGACACCGAATTCGTCGCGGGGTTCATTCATCTGGGCACCGCCGCCGACTTGCCGCCTGACAGACCACGACCGGACGTGACCGCAAAGACGAATTGGGTAACGACCTAGCGGCGCACGGACGGTGGCATTGTGGCGGGTGCTTGAATATGGCCCTGCAGAACCCGATTTATAGGCGTGGAGCAGGCTGTGGCACTGACGCGCGTAGACGAGTTATTTATATGATTTTAGACAGTTTTTTCAAATCAGTCGGACAACTTTTGGATCGCCGTTTCATCAGCGTTCTGTTGATGGGTATCGGCCTGACCGTTGCGCTGTTGGTTGCGTTTTATGTCGGGTTTGTCAGGTTGGTCGCATGGCTGATACCCGACGGCATGTCCCTGCCCTGGGTCGGAGAGATCACATGGCTGGACAACGCCCTGTCTTGGGCGGGCATTCCCATCATGCTTATCTTGTCGGTCATCCTGATGGTTCCGGTTGCCTCAGCGTTCACGGGGTTGTTTCTGGACCGGATCGCAGACGCCGTGGAGGATCGGCATTTCCCTGCTTTGCCCCCGCCGCGCCATGTCGGCGTGGTGGAAGGGATCGGTGATGCCTTGAGGTTTCTGGGCGTGATCGTCGCGGTCAACCTAATTGCGCTGGTTGCCTATTTGGCGGTGCCGCCGCTTGCCCCGGTCCTGTTTTGGGCCGTAAACGGCGCGCTATTGGGCCGGGAATACGCACAGATGGTTGCACTGCGGCGGCTTGATGGCGCGGGAGCCGCCGCCTTTCGCGCAAAACATCGCGGCACGATCTTTGCGGCCGGTGTCTTGATGGTCGTGCCCCTGACGATTCCGATCGTAAACCTTCTGGTGCCGATACTCGGCGCGGCAACCTTCACTCATCTCTACCACGCGCTTAACGCGCGCCCATCCCGAACCGCGTGAACATATCGATATCCGCGATCGTGATCACGCCCGTCAGGATGATGGTGGCAATGATGCCCCAGATCACGATGGCCACGATACTGGTCAAGATAAACCGCCGCCGCATCTGCGGATTGGCGGGCGCGGACGCATGCGTGCCGATCAGCCGCTTGCCATCTTCCCTTTGGCTGGTCATGCGAAGTGGCAAGATGACGAACAACGTCATGAACCATATGACGGCGTAGAGAACGATACCGGTGACGATGTTCATACCTGCTCCAACTCAACCAATGTGCCGTTAAAGTCCTTCGGGTGGAGGAACAGCACCGGCTTGCCATGCGCCCCGATCTTCGGCTCGCCGCTGCCGAGCACGCGCGCGCCTGACGCGATCAGTTTTTCACGCGCGGCCAGAATATCATCCACCTCGTAACAAATGTGGTGAATGCCGCCTGCCGGGTTCTTTTCCAGAAATCCGGCAATGGGAGAGTTTTCGCCCAACGGATAAAGAAGTTCGATCTTGGTGTTGGGCAGGGTAATGAAAACGACAGTCACCCCATGATCGGGTTCGTCCTGCGGCGCGCCGACAGATGCGCCCAACGTATCGCGATATTGGGCGCTGGCGGCATCCAGATCCGGAACTGCGATAGCGACATGGTTGAGGCGTCCGATCATCAAGGGATCTCCTGCGTTGGGTTTACGGGATGGATATGACGACCTGAGCGCGAAATGCCAAGCGGCGCGTCGCCGCGCCCATTTACGTTCTATCAACCTTGAGTGGCTCTAATCAGGCTAGGGAATCGCCGTTGGATGGGACACGTGAAATGGATGACATCATCGCAGAACTGAGACTTCGCCCCCGTCCGACGTCCGATCGCCCGTTAATGGGCCTGACCGTTCTGGTGGTCGAGGACAGCCGCTATGCATCCGAGGCGCTGCGCTTGCTGTGCCTGCGGTCGGGGGCGCGCATTCGCCGGGCGGATTGCCTGCTGTCGGCACGGCGGCACCTGAACGTCTATCGTCCGTCGGTCGCCATTGTGGATCTTGGTCTGCCAGATGGGTCGGGTGCCGAATTGGTGGCGGAAATGAACCTGACACTGCCACGCGTTCCGATCATCCTTGGCACATCCGGTGCTGACCCGGATGAAGCAGAAGCAACGGCCCTTGCGGCAGGCGCGGACGGATTCCTGCCCAAGCCATTGGAAACACTTGGGGCTTTCCAAGTGGCGATATTGGCCCACCTGCCACCGGAGCTGAGGCCGGGCGGATTGCGCAGCATCACTAGCGATCGTGTAAAGCCAGACCGAACCGCGTTTCGCGAAGATCTGGTTCACGCGATGGACCTGCTGAGGCTTGACCCTCCCCCAGTTCCCTATCTCAGCCGATTTCTGGTGGGTGTCGCGCGGGCCGTGCAGGACAGTGGGCTGGAAGATCGGGCGGTTGCGATGAACCAACGCTTTGCGCCCCCCGATCACGCCGATCTGCGGGCCTTTCTGTCGCACAAATTGCAACAGATGGAAGCCGCCCTGTAGCAAGAACACCAAATCATGGCCCGCAGGCGTCAGCGACGGATTTTCCGGACGGTGCCACCGTCCTTCACAAGCGGCGGATCACGCCAGACGCGGGTCGACTGCGTCAAGAATATCGGCCGTCAGATCTGACAAGCGTAGCCGTTGCCGACCTTTGGCATCGAAGTTTGAGGAGGCAAGCCAAATTTCGAAGGCTGCCCGCAGACGGGGCCATTCGCTGTCGATCGCGGCAAACCAAGCAGTGTCACGATTGCGGTTTTTCACGATCGCCGCCTGCCGAAACACGCCTTCATACGATAGCCCCAAACGCTGAGCCGCGCGGCGCGACGGAAGATTCAACGCGTCGCATTTCCATTCGTAACGTCGGTAGCCTGCGGAAAATGCCCATTCCATCATCAAGACCATCGCCTCGGTCGCCGTACGTGTGCCCTGCAAACCGGGTGCGAAGTTGATATGCCCGACCTCAATACTGCCTGCGTCAGGCGTGATGCGCAGAAAACTGGCCACGCCAACCCAGCACCCGGTTGCCGTGTCCTGAATGGCGTAGAAAACCGGGTCAGGTTTGCCTGCCGACAGATCAAGCCATTCTCGATAATCCGGAAGGGTCGCAAACGGCCCATACGGCAGGTAGGTCCAATTGCGGTCAGCATCCACATTCGCAGCAAAAAGATCGTCGGCATGACGCGCAGGATCAAGTCGTTCCAGCCGGGCATAACGTCCTGACAGGGTTTCCCCTTTGGGCCGCTGTGGCGGAACGAAGCCTGATACAGGCTCGCCGACGGTTTGACTGTTCATTGCTTGACCCCTTTTTCGGTTAGTTCACCATGCCAAGCGCGATCCGGACAGAACGCGGGCTTCTCAAAATGCAACCTAACTTCACATTTCCCGTCCCTAAATCCGCCCGAAGATATCACTTCTCCACTTTATCCACACGCACATGTGGATAAATAACCAATCAGTTCTGCGGGATAACCCTCAGGCCAAGTTCCATCAACTGCTCAGCCATCGGATCGGACGGCGCGTTCATCATCAGGTCTTCGGCCCGCTGGTTCATGGGGAACAGAATGACCTCGCGGATGTTGGCAGTATTGGCCAGCAACATCACGATACGGTCGATACCGGCGGCACAGCCACCATGCGGCGGCGCGCCATACTGGAAGGCGTTTACCATGCCACCAAACCGCTTGCGCACCTCATCTTGCCCGTAACCGGCCAGTTCGAAGGCCTTGAACATGATTTCGGGCTTGTGGTTCCGGATCGCGCCCGAAACCAACTCATAGCCGTTGCAGGCGAGGTCATATTGGTAACCCAGCACACCCAGCGGATCGCCGGACAACGCATCCACGCCACCTTGCGGCATGGAGAACGGATTATGGCTGAAGTCGACCTTGCCCGTCGTTTCATCCTTTTCATACATCGGAAAATCGACGATCCAGGCAAAGGCGAACCGGTTCTGCTCCGTCAGCGCCAGTTCCTCTCCGATGACGGTCCGGGCACGGCCCGCGACGCCTTCGAATTCAGCTGGTTTGCCCGCCAGAAAGAACGCGGCGTCGCCGACATTCAGGCCCAATTGCTGACGGATCGCTTCGGTCCGCTCGGGCCCGATATTCTTGGCGAGAGGACCCGCGGCCTCAGACCCGTTTTCCCCGTCGCGCCAGAAGATGTAGCCCATCCCGGGCAGACCCTGTTCTTGTGCGAACTTGTTCATCCGGTCGCAAAACTTCCGCGAACCACCGCCGGGTGCGGGGATGGCGCGGACCTGATTGCCCTCATGTTCCAGAAGCTTGGCGAAGATCGCAAAGCCGGAGCCGCGGAAGTGGTCAGACACCACCTGCATCTTGATCGGGTTGCGCAAATCGGGCTTGTCGGTACCGTACCAAAGGGCGCTGTCGGTATACGAAATTTGCGGCCAGTCCTGATCGACACTGGCACCGGCACCGAATTCCTCGAACACACCGCGGATTACAGGCTCGATGGTGTCGAACACGTCCTGCTGCTCGACAAAGCTCATCTCCATGTCGAGCTGATAGAAGTCAGTGGGCGATCGGTCGGCGCGCGGGTCTTCGTCGCGGAAACACGGCGCAATCTGGAAATACTTGTCAAAGCCAGACACCATGAGCAGTTGCTTGAACTGCTGGGGGGCTTGCGGAAGGGCGTAGAACTTGCCGGGATGCAAACGCGACGGCACAAGAAAGTCGCGCGCGCCCTCGGGGCTTGATGCCGTGATGATCGGCGTCTGGAATTCCTTGAACCCGCCATCCCACATACGTTTGCGAATGGAGGACACCACATCGGATCGCAGGATCATGTTGCGCTGCATCACGTCGCGCCGCAGATCAAGGAACCGGTAGCGCAGGCGCGTTTCTTCGGGGTATTCCTGATCGCCGAAAACCATCAATGGAAGTTCCTTGGCGGCACCCAGAACCTCGATGTCGCGGATGAAAACTTCAACTTCGCCGGTCGGTATCTTGGGGTTCACCAGCGCCGCATCACGCGCCTTGACCACTCCATCAATGCGAATGCACCATTCCGCGCGCACCTTTTCCACCTGTGCAAAGACCGGGCTATCGGGATCACAAAGCACCTGGGTCATTCCGTAATGATCGCGCAGGTCGATGAACAATATCCCTCCGTGGTCGCGGACCCGGTGCACCCAGCCCGACAAGCGGACGGTATCACCCACCTGGGCGGTGGTCAGGGCGGCGCAGGTATGGCTGCGGTAGGCGTGCATCGGGGCATCCTTCGGGCTTGTGTCGCGGTCGGTGGGAGAAAGCGCGCGGACGGCGCGAAGTCAACCCCGGCACGCGGCATAGCGGAAGTGCGCGTTGCAAATCATCGGATTTCCGCCCGAATCGTTCCGGTTTTCGGCGCATCATGTGCGGAGCAACGTCCGCATCGAAGCCTCAGGGGCCTGCACGGCATTTGATCGGCCCCAAGAAGTCTCAGGGGCAGATCAGATTGGCATCAAGGGCGCCCGCTGTCCAACGGCCCAGACTACGGCTTTCCAGCGTGCCGTCCCGCAGAAGCCGGGTTGCCATCACGGCGGTCCAATCTGCGTTGGCGGTGATCATCTCGGGGCCATCGCCACAATCACGAATGCCGCCCGGAATGCCCGGCCAGCCAAGTTCGTGATTGGTCAGCCCGGGCGCTGAGGCAATCTCGATCAATTCAGGGCGACCATCAGGGTTGGGCACGTAGCGCCACACCCGCAAGATCCGCGCCAGATGCGGTCGGTCGATATAGGCAATCTCCATCATTCCGTCGCCATCCAGATCGGCCGCGCCGATTGGTGCCAGCCAACGATTGCGCTGTCCGATATAGGGCGTGGCTGCAACCATCTGCAGCATCGAGCCATCACCGGCATCATCATAGACAGTCAACTGCGCGCCCTGCGTCTCGTGGCTGCGCACCACGATGATTTCAAGGGTGCCATCACCGTTCATATCCGCCAGACGCGGGGCCTCATCTTCGAACACATGCGCAGGATCAAGCATGACATAGAGCGTGCCACAGTCGTTCATGGCAGAACTGGCATAGGCCATAAGCGCGCCGCCTTCGATGTCGTCGCCCAATGCGCCATGGGGATATCGGCTGGTTGGTGCGTCAAACCAGACTGCGGTTATATCCGCGCCATCATGCCCGAACACGACGGTTTCCGGCATCTGGCTCAGCGTGTGGGGGGGAACTTCGCAGGCGGACGCGGCACTGGCGGAAAATGCCAAAATCAGCGCCAGTAACCGCATCAGATCTGCTTTTCGGGCATTTGAACGACCAGCCCGTCAAGTGCGGCGCTGACCTTGAGTTGGCAGGTCAGGCGGGAGCGGACAGCATCTGGCTGAAACGCAAATTCCAGCATGTCTTCCTCCATCGGGTCGATCTCAGGCAGCTTCGCGACCCAATCAGGATGGACGTAGACATGGCAGGTCGAGCAGGCACAAGCGCCCCCGCAATCGGCCTCGATACCCGGAATATTGTTGTCACGCGCGCCTTCCATCACTGTCAGGCCGTCGGCAACCTCCACCACGTGTTCGGTGCCATTGTGTTCGATGTATGTAATCTTTGCCATGAAAGCCTCAGGATGTCTTTTTTGTCGAAGGTCCGAGTGTAGGTAACGTGCCAAGCCGGGGCTTTCCAGTCTGAAACAGAAAAACCTTGGAGCGGTGCAGACACGGGTCGGTGCGCCATTTGGGGCGCAGATCCGCTTTAGTTCGGCGGCACCGCTTTTCCGGTTTCAGAAAACAAGGTAAAGTTCGTCCAACAAGAAAAACCGGGACGGTCGAGCAAGATGCGTATTACCCCCTATATCGCAGGCATTTTTGCCCTGTCTGCCTGTGGCGGAAGCATGGAGGATACGTTTACCTCGGTTATTGCCCCGGTCGAGGTCCCGGTTCAGGTGAGCCGCGCCATCGCCCCCCCCAACGCCGACCCCGACGCCTGTTACGGTCGGGAGATCACGCCCGCCGTCATCGAAACCGTGACCGAACAGGTCATGCTGCAACCGCCGCAGATCGACACGATGGGTGCTGTGCGGGAACCGGCGGTATTCGTGACGGAAACGCGCCAACAGATCGTTCGTGAGCGGCGCGAACTATGGTTCGAGACACCTTGCAACCTTGAGAGTGACCCCGAGTTCGTCCGCGCACTGCAACGCGCGTTGGCGGCGCGCAACTTGCTTCGGGGGGGAGCCAACGGCGTCATGGACAACCGCACGCGACGGGCGATCCGAAACTATCAAGCGCCACAGGGTCTGGACAGCTCGATCTTGTCACTTGCAGCAGCACGGCAATTGGGTCTGGCGGTGTGGGACCCGGTGTTGGCGGCAGGCGGCGAAGGCTAGCGGCCCATTATCAGATGCCGGACGACGGATCGGATGGCCCATCCAGCGCGTCAAGCGCCCCACTCAAGATGGCAAGAAGCTGACTGGCCGCACGGGGCAAGGTGCCTTCGCTGCGTTGCATCACCGTAATCTGCACGTCGCCAAGTCGCAACCCGCCCAGATCGACCAGTCGCGCGCCATGGGGATCGGGGCGGCCCGATGCAACAACCACCTGCAAGTCGGGCACTGGTCCGGCCCGCAATACAACCACCGGTGTCGGGCAGATCATGCGCGCTGCGGGCGCAACCCCCCGGCGGCGAAGGGCGACATCGATCGCGGCGCGCACGCCCGATCCGATGGGCGGAACGATCAGACAATGATCGGGGATATCCGACAAACCCATTTTTCGTTCAGGTGACGGACCGCCGGGCGCAACCCGCCCCACCAAGCCGACCTTGTGCGACAGGACAACGGAAACACCGTCATCCGTTTGCGGCAGACTTGAGATCGCCAGATCGACCATACGGGCCGAGAGTGGAGAAATGGTTTCATCTTGCATCACCTCGACGGCGACTTTGGGGTATCGCTCGCGGTAGTCCGCAACAACGGGCTCGACGATGTCACCCAGCAGATCGCCCGACACCGACAGGCGCAACGCCCCCGCGGTACCGCCACGCATTTCGGACAGCAGGAATGAAAAGTCGTCCATTTCAGCGAGATGCTCAATCATTGGGCGAAACAGCAACTCCCCCGGGACAGACAGGCGCACGCCACCGGCAACGCGATCAAAGATGTCGATGCCCAGCTCCTCCTCGAACGCCTGAATTGAGCGATTCAGGGCAGATGGAGAAATTGCCAAATATTCCGAGGCCTTACGGATCGATCCGGTCCGCACGATTAGCTGGATGGCCCGGTACAGGCGAAGGTGACGCAAACTCGGCCCTCATGCATGGTGCAGATTATGCACCACCCTAGCACATTTTTTGATGCAGACAGCAACACCCCGAATCTGTGACCCCTTCTGGCAATGCAAGGAACAATACTGTCAATCTGAGGGACATCTTGATGAAAAAGCTTCTTCTGTCCGGCGCCGTTGGCGCCCTTTGCGCCACAAGCGCTTCCGCCGAAATCCGCGTGGGCATTCTTCATTCTCTGTCGGGAACAATGGCGATTTCCGAAAGCACATTGCGCGACACGATGTTGCTGTTGATCGAACAGCAAAACGCCGCCGGTGGTTTGCTGGGTGAAGAAATCGTTCCTGTCGTTGTCGACCCTGCGTCTGACTGGCCGCTGTTCGCGGAGCGCGCCCGCGAACTGCTGACCGTCCATGATGTGGATGTGATTTTTGGTGCGTGGACATCGGTAAGCCGGAAATCGGCATTGCCGGTTCTGGAAGAACTGAACGGCCTGATGTTCTACCCTGTTCAGTACGAAGGGGAAGAAAGCTCTCGCAACGTGTTTTATACGGGCGCGGCACCAAACCAGCAGGCGATTCCGGCGGTTGATTACTACCTGAATGAGTTGGGCGTCGAGGTATTTGCCCTGCTTGGTACCGATTACGTCTACCCCCGGACCACCAACCGTATCCTCGAGCAGTATTTGCTGGATGCGGGCATTCCTCAGGAAAACATTTTCGTCAACTACACGCCCTTCGGTCATTCCGACTGGTCGTCGATCGTGGCTGATGTCGTCGCGCTTGGAGAAGGCGGGCAGCAGGTCGGTGTGATTTCCACCATCAACGGCGATGCAAACGTGGGCTTCTATTCCGAACTGGCCGCATCGGACGTATCGGCCGATGACATCCCTGTCGTCGCCTTCTCGGTGGGTGAGGAAGAACTGTCGGGTCTGGATACATCGAACTTGGTCGGCCATCTGGCGGCGTGGAACTATTTCATGTCAGCCGACACCCCCGAGAACGAGGCGTGGATCGCCGCGTGGCAGGAACGTTTTGGCGAAGATCGCGTCACCAATGACCCGATGGAAGCCCATTATATCGGCTTCAACATGTGGGTGAACGCAGTTGAGCAGGCCGGCACCACCGACGTGGATGCCGTGCGCGATGCGATGTACGGGCAGGAATTCACCAACCTGACCGGCGGCACAGCAGTGATGTTGCCGAACCACCATTTGGCCAAGCCGGTTCTGATCGGTGAAATCCGGGCGGACGGACAGTTCGATATCATAAGCCAGACCGCAGAAGTGCCGGGCGATGCATGGACGGACTTCCTGCCTGAAAGCGCCGTGCTGACTTCGGATTGGCCGGGTCTGGGTTGCGGAATGTACAATACCGAAACGCAAACCTGCGTGCAGCTTCTGTCGAACTACTAAGTTGTCTTTGCGACCGGTGGCGGGCCTTGAACGGTCCGCCACCGGCCACCACGTCCCCCGGCCACAGGCACCCCTCACATCATGCGCAATTTTCTCGCTGCGGCACTGATCGCCCTTGGCCTTCTGGCACTGCCCGTCCCCATTGTCGCGCAGGATACAGACGACCCGCTGCAAGCCCTGTTGCAAGAGAACGCAGCATTGGTGGCCAATGCCTCGCGGCAAACGGTGCAGACGGTCCTTGATGCGCTGATCGCAAGCGACCTGCCGACTGTGCCGGCCTTTCTGGCACGCTGGCAGGCGCGTGACGTTTATCAACGATCATCAGATGGCTTGTTCGTGCTCGTCGAGGACGAAGACGCGGACCCCCTTACCTTGCTGACGCTATCGACCGGCCAAGTGGTCGGCACGGCGACCAGCCGCGAATTGGACCACCTGCGCCCCAATCGCGGCGTCCAGGACCTGATCGGGGCCGCATTGGTGCAGTTTCAACTTGGCGCGGACGACCCTGCCGAACGCACACGTGCCTTGGACAATATCGCCCGGACGCCAGCTGCCTCGCACCTGCCCATGATTGCCGACATGGTGGCAAACGAAACCGACCCCGCCTTGCGCGACACCGCCCAGTGGCTATTGACGCGATTAAGCATTTCCTATGGCCAGGATGACGCGGTCCGCGTTTCGGCGATTGAAAGCCTTTCCGGCGACTTGCGGGTTGAGGCACGCGCCGCGCTTAACCCATTGCTGACAACTCGGACGCGGGTTGCCGAGACACTGCCTGACAACATCAACATCGCCCGCGTGCTGACGCCGGGCAGCGACGCACTTTCCATGACCGACGCCTATGCCATGTTGGTCGATGCAGGTCTGGCACCGCCGCGTGTCACGGCGACGGCGCGGCGCGACGCCCTGATCGCCAACATCAGCGACGGCTTTGTCGGGGGCGCGCCTGTTCATACCCTTGAAACGGATGCGGCCCGCATGGACGCCTACGATGCGCTGGTCGTTGCCGGACTGGCCCCCCCCACCATATCGGACGCCGAGGCAGCAACGGTCATCGCAGCGCATGTCTTTTTTGAGCAATACAACGAAGCGTCCGCCATCGTTACCACGGCCGCAGCTGATACAGTCGCGGCCATCAACGCGCGAGTCACGGCGCTTGAGATGGTGGACCTATCGCTTGACGGTCTGTCGCTGGCCTCGATCTATTTTCTTGCGGCCATCGGGCTGGCGATCACCTTTGGCGTGATGGGCGTAATCAACATGGCGCATGGTGAGTTCATCATGATGGGCGCCTATACCGGATACCTCGTGCAATCGCTGGTTCCCGATTACACAGTGTCGATCATCATCGCCTTGCCGTTGGCCTTTGCTGTCACGTTTGGCGCTGGCGTCGCGATGGAACGCAGCATCATCCGTTGGCTTTATCATCGCCCGCTGGAAACGCTGCTGGCGACCTTCGGCATCTCCATCGCCCTGCAACAGATCGTGCGCCAGATCTTCGGCGCGCAGGCCCGCCCCTTTACGCCACCCGATTGGCTGGCCGGGTCGCTGGATTTCAATGACGTGGTGTCGATCAGTTATATCCGGATCGCGATCTTCGGGCTGGGTGTGATCTTTTTCATCGTCCTGTGGCTAATCCTGAACAAGACGCGTCTGGGGCTTGAGGTCCGTGCCGTCACGCAGAACCCTGCCATGGCCGCGTCGATGGGGATTAACCCGGATCGGATCAACATGCTGACATTTGGCCTTGGGTCTGGAATTGCAGGAATTGCAGGTGTGGCGATCGGGTTGTTTGCACAAGTTACGCCCGAACTGGGCACCAATTACATCGTGCAAAGCTTCATGACCGTGGTGGTTGGCGGTGTCGGCAATATCTTTGGCACACTGGCGGGCGCGGGCATGATCGGCTTCTTCCAGAAAGGTGTTGAATGGCTGAACCCGTCCAACACACTTGCGGCGCAAACCTACATGATCTTGTTCGTGATCCTGTTCATTCAGTTTCGGCCCAAGGGCATCATCGCCCTTAAAGGCCGCGCGGCGGAGATGTAGCGCGATGGAACGATCCTTCTTTGCGCGCAACCCGTCGGTCATGATCTTCATTGGGATGCTGGGGCTATTCACACTGGCGATCACAGTTATGTCCGAGGCCTATGGGACCAGTGCGATCTCGACATCGCTGGTGAAGACATTAGGCATGACGTTGTGCCTATGCCTGATCGCATTGGCGATGGATCTGGTCTGGGGATATTGCGGCATTCTCAGCCTTGGGCATTTCGCTTTCTTTGGCTTGGGCGGCTACATGATCGGCATGTGGATCATGTATGCGCGGACCGAAGCCGTGATCGTGACATCTCTGGCCAACGCGCGGTTGCCACCCACGCCGACGGAATTGAACGATGCCATCGCGGTGCAGATCTTCGGCGTGGTGGGCGGCGACAGCTTTCCGTGGATGTGGGCGTTTTCGCATAGCTTGACCTTGCAACTGATGCTTGTGGTGCTGGTGCCCGGCCTGCTGGCACTGGTGTTCGGCTGGTTGGCGTTCCGCAGCCGGGTGACGGGCGTCTACCTGTCGATCCTGACACAGGCCATGACGCTGGCGTTGTCGCTGTATCTGTTCCAGAACGACACCGGACTGCGCGGCAATAACGGCTTGTCAGGTCTGCAGAACATTCCCGGCGCCGAAGACATCCCGCAGGCTGTGACCTCGATCTGGTTGCTGTGGGCATCGGCCTTGGCGCTTGGGCTTGGGTACATCGCCGCCGCGTGGATCATGTCGGGCAAGTTCGGCAACGTCATTCGCGGTATCCGCGATGACGAACCGCGCGTGCGGTTCCTTGGCTATTCCGTCGAAGGCTACAAACTGTTCGTCTTCACTGTCAGTGCGGTGATCGCGGGGTTGGCCGGTGCACTCTATTATCCGCAGGCGGGCATCATCAACCCCGACGAAATCGCGCCCATCGCATCGATCTATCTGGCGGTCTGGGTCGCCATTGGCGGGCGTGGGCGGCTTTACGGCGCGGTCATCGGTGCCGCGACGGTGTCGCTTTTGTCGACGTGGTTCACCGGGGGCCGCGCGCCGGACGTGAACCTTGGCTTCTACAACATCCAATGGGTGGATTGGTGGACAGTCCTGTTGGGTCTTGGTTTCGTTCTGGTCACGTTGTTTGCCCCCAAGGGACTGGGCGGGCTGATCGACTTTGTCATCCGGAAGGACCGCGCATGAGCTCACTTTTGCAACTGTCCGGGGTTTCCGTCACCTTCGATGGCTTTCGTGCAATCAACAACCTGTCGTTCCAGATTGGCGAGCCTGAGCTGCGCGCCGTGATCGGGCCGAACGGCGCCGGCAAAACCACCTTCATGGATATCGTCACCGGCAAGACGCGTCCCGATGAGGGAACGGTGATCTGGGGCGAACGCTCGGTCTCTTTGCTGAAGATGTCCGAGGCGCAAATCGCGCGAGCGGGCATCGGGCGCAAGTTCCAGCGTCCCACGGTGTTCGAAGATCAGACAGTCGCTGAGAACCTGATGGTGGCATTGAAGAAGGATCGCGGTCCCTTTTCGGTATTGTTCTGGCGCGCGGAACCCGCCGACCAGACCCGGATCGAGGAATTGGCGTCCGAGATCAGTTTGGTTGATCATTTGAACACGCAGGCCGGCATCCTGAGCCACGGGCAAAAACAATGGCTGGAAATCGGGATGCTGCTGGCACAAGAACCGCGTCTGTTGCTGGTCGACGAACCCGCCGCAGGAATGTCGGGGGCCGAACGCGACCACACCACGGAATTGCTGAAAGAGGCCGCAAAGACCCGTGCCGTGGTTGTGGTCGAACACGACATGGATTTCGTGCGCAAGCTGGATTGCAAGGTTACGGTCCTGCACGAGGGATCGGTTCTGGCCGAGGGCAGCCTGGACCATGTGACCGCCAACCAAGAGGTCATCGATGTCTATCTGGGCCGTTAGATCATGCTGAACACGACAGACCTGACCCTTCATTACGGCGGCAGCCAGATACTGCATGGCATCACGATGGAGGCCGCTCGCGGGGAAATAACCTGTGTCATGGGAACGAACGGTGTGGGAAAGACCAGTCTGCTCAAGGCGATTTCCGGCACTCATGCCCGATCGGGCGGCGGGGTCACGTTGGATGGCGGATCGCTGCCGATCATTCCGGCCCACCAATTGGCCCATCTTGGCGTGGGTTACGTGCCGCAGGGCCGAATGATCTTTCCTCTGCTCACGGTCCGCGAAAACCTTGAAACCGGGCTGGCCTGTCTGCCACGAGGCGAACGCACGGTCCCCGATGAAATCTACGAGTTGTTCCCGGTCCTGAAGGAAATGCAAAACCGTCGTGGCGGCGACCTGTCGGGCGGGCAACAACAGCAGTTGGCCATCGGGCGCGCGCTGGTGACCAAACCCAAGTTGTTGTTGCTGGATGAACCGACCGAGGGCATTCAACCCAACATCATCCAGCAAATCGGACGGGTTATCGGTTACCTGAGAGATCAGGGGCAGATGGCGATCGTCTTGGTGGAACAGTATTTCGACTTTGCCTACGACAACGGCGACAGCTTTTACGTGCTGAACCGGGGGCTGGTCTCGTTTGCCCGAACCAAGGCCGATCTATCCAAGGCTGAATTGGCGGCGGCTTTCTCGGTCTGACCGTTTCTTGGCCGCGCGTCTTGCACTTGCGCGCCAACCACGCGATATTTGCGGCTGCCCTTGGGATGTTGCCAACAGACGAGGGCCTGCCCCGTTCCTCACCCATGGTTGACGTGTCATGACTGAAACCGACCCTATGCTGCCCACCGAGCAAGGCAAGCCAGACCCAAACGATAGCGCGATCGAGGATTTGGTCGCCTGCCCAACCTGTGACGCGCTTTACCGGCTGCCAAACATCCCGATCGGGTCGCGGGCCAGATGCCTGCGATGCCATACGGTGCTGACTGCCCCGCGTGAGGGGGCAATGACCCGGATCGCGATGCTGGCCGGAACATCGGCGATCTTGATGATCGCCGCGGTGTTCTTTCCCTTCCTCGAACTGACAGCGGCCGGAATGGTGCAGCGCAGTTCGGTTCTGGATGTGGTCCTTGTGTTCGCTGATGGCCCTTTCGTTGGGTTGGCGGTTGCCGTTGCCGCCCTGATCGTCGTTTTGCCGCTGGCCCGCTTTCTGTCACTGATCTATGTGCTTGCCCCGATGGGCTTGGGCTGGCGACCCGCGCCTTATGCCATCGCGGTATTTCGCATGGCCGAGCGTATCCGCCCATGGTCGATGGCAGAGATATTCATCGTGGGCGTGGCGGTCGCGCTGATCAAGGTGGCGGGGCTGGCAAGCCTCTCACTCGGGCCCGCTTTCTGGGCATTCGTCGCGCTGGTACTGATCACGGCGGTCAAGGATAACTTCATGTGCAGATTGACGATATGGAAAACGCTGGAACACCGCAGCCAATAATCACGGCACGCGCCGCAGGGCTAGTCGCCTGTCCGAACTGCGGGCGGGTGCATCGCCATCCTGCGCCTGCGCGTTGTGCCCGTTGCGGGCTGGCGTTGGACCCGGGGCCAGACAAAAGCTTGCAACGGGTCCTTGCATGGCTCGTCGCCGGGATGATCGTTTACGTACCCGCAAATATCTACCCAATGCTGATTACGAACACCTTCGGACACAGCAGCGAAAGCACGATACTGGAAGGCGTGGTCGAATTGCTGCAACATGGATCATATGGTGTTGCGCTTATTGTCTTTGTTGCCAGCATCATCATCCCAGTGATCAAGTTCGCGGCTATCGGGTTCTTGGCATTGAGCGTCAGGCGCCAGTCGATCCTGCCCCCGCCAGCACGCCATAAACTGTATGAAATCGTTGAGTTTATCGGACGCTGGTCAATGATCGACGTGTTTGTCGTGGCGATTCTTGCCGCGTTGGTACAACTGGACTTTGCGGCAACCATAAACCCCGGCATCGCAGCAATCAGCTTTGCGCTTTCGGTTGCATTTACAATGCTTTCAGCGCAGAGCTTCGACCCCAAGGCCATATGGGCCGAAAGGGATGCTGCCGCGTCATGACTGATCAACCGCTCCCTCCGCTGCCTCAGATCGAGGCGGGCCCGGCGTCCGTCTGGCGCAATCTTTCGGTTGTGTGGCTTGTGCCCGTGCTGGCGCTTGCGGTGGCGCTTGGGATTGCGTGGCAGGCCTATTCCGAACGCGGCACGCTGATCGAAATACGGTTCGAGAATGCGGGCGGGGTGGTGGCTGGTGAGACAACCGTGCGCTACCGCGACGTTGTCATCGGAGCAGTCGAAAGGGTTCGCTTCAGCGCCGATTTGCAAACCGTCGTGGTGGATGCACGCGTTGAAAACGAAGTGCTTCCTTTCTTGGACGATGATGCGACCTTTTGGGTGGTGCGGCCCGAAATATCGGCGCAAGGAATCTCGGGGCTGTCGACGGTTGTATCAGGCGTTTTCATTCAAGGCGCATGGGACAGCGAACCAGAGACGCCGATGCGCAGTTTCACAGGCCGTGACCGTCCGCTTCTTATCCTGCCCGGTGAAGACGGACGACGCATCACGATGCGCGTGGCCTCTACCTTGCAACTGCAGGGCGGTGCGCCGGTGTTCTTTCGCGGAATCGAGGTCGGCCGCCTTGAAGAGCCGGAGTTACTTGCCGACGGCGGCCTAGTCGTCAATGGCTTCATCGAGGCACCACATGATCAACGGCTGTCCATGGCAACCCGGTTCTGGGACAGTTCCGGGTTTTCCGTCAGTTTCGGTGCCTCAGGTCTGTCGCTGGATGTGGAAAGCCTTGCCTCGCTTGTCAGCGGCGGGATCCAATTTGATGAAGTCTATGCAGGCGCAGGTCCGGTTCCCGATGATTTCGTGTTCGAGATTTTCGACTCCGAAGATGCCGCGCGCGAAAGCGCTTTCTCGGTCAGTTCCGTGGGCGAGGTGCCTGTCTCGGTGGAATTCAGCAATTTCGTCCGGGGTCTTGGCATTGGCACTCCTGTCGACCTGCTGGGGTTACAGGTGGGTCAGGTCACGGCCATACGCGTCCGCACTGTCGAGACATCACAGGGGCCAAAGCAACGCCTTGTGGTGGACCTTTCGCTCGACCCGGGGCGGATGGGGCTAAGACGGGAGGCGAGTTCCGAGGAAGTCTATGATTTCCTTTCTGATGCCGTTGCCAGCGGGTTGCGCGTAAGGCTCATGCGCGAGGGGCTGCTGACGTCAACGATCAGGGTGGAACTGGCAAATCTGGCCACCCCTCCGCCCGCGCGATTTGATCGGGCTGCAGAACCTTATCCGATCTTGCCATCGTTGACGACGACACTGCCCGACTTGAACGCAACTGCCGAGGGCCTTTTGGAACGGCTGGCAGCCCTGCCCTTCGAGACCCTTTTGACCCAAGCCATCAGCACAATGCAAAGCATTGAGGAACTAGCCGCCGATCCCGCATTGCGCCAAGTGCCCGCCGAGGCGGTAACCCTGCTGTCGGAGGCGCGCGATGTCCTGACCAGCGAAGATACACAGGCCATTCCGGGCGAGGCGCGCGCCGCAGTCGCTCAATTGGCCGCGATCCTGACCGAGCTTCGCGAAGGCGGCGGTATCGCGGCAATGACAGCGGCCGCGCAACAGGCGAATGCGGCGATGGGTCCGATCAACGAAGCCTCTGCCCAATTACCCGCGTTGATGACCAATCTGCGCGCGCTTTCGGAAACAGCGGCGGCGCTTGAATTGGAAGCATTGGTGACCTCGGCCAATGCCTTCCTCAGCAGTGCCGATACATTCATCGGCAGCGAAGATATGGCCGCTGTGCCCCCGGCTCTGTCCGGTGCGCTGACAGAGCTGCGCAGTCTTCTGGTGGAGTTGGAGGCGGCGGATGTGACGGGCAATCTGAATGCCACGCTCAGTTCCACCCGTGCGGCGGCCGAAGGGCTGCCCGCTCTGGTGGAGCAAACCGAGGCCGTGCTGACACGTGCCAACACCTTGATCGCATCTTATGGCGACCGTTCGCCGTTCATGACGGAAACGATGGATGTCTTGCGCGAAATCAGCGCCGCCGCCCGTGCGATTTCGCAACTAGCGAGCGCGATTGAACGCAACCCAAGCTCTTTGATCACAGGACGGTAACCCATGAAAAAAGCGCTTCTCCTACTTGGTGTCGCACTGGTCCTTGGGGCCTGCGGCGGCAATGAAGACCTGTTCGTGTTGCCTCGGGCCACGCCCGCCAGTGAAGTGGCGGTGCGCGTGCAGAGCATTGAGGTCAGGGATGTGGTGGTGCCCGCCTATGTGGCGGACGCGAATATACTGGTGCAAGATGCCGACGGCGCGCTGCGCCCCCTTGGCGGCGCGCTTTGGGCCGATGATCCACGCACCGGGATCACCCAAGCACTTGCGACCCGTCTGGATCTTGGGACGTCTGCCACGGCAGCAGCAGAGCCATGGCCCCTGTTCGATGGACCCGATTTGCGGGTGCAGGTGATCGTCGAAAGGATGATCGCGCGCGCCGATGGGCTGTTCGAATTCAGCGGGCAATTCGCCGTTGTATCGCCATCGGGGGCGCAGCGTGATTTCTTGCGGCGGTTCGACATCACCACACCCCATGAGGGCGCTAACCCGCAGTCGGTCGCGGATGCTTTGGGACGGGCCTTGGCCCTGCTGTCCGATCAGATCACCGCCAGCATCGCGCGGTAGGAAAAGGCGTAGGTGCCGCCAACACTCAGGACTTTTGGTTAGTGCACGGGTGGTGTCGGGGCATCCCCCGCAGCCGCGTTGCGCAGAACATCGCGGACACCGATGGCCTCGAGTGCAGCAAGCTGTTGGGCAAATGCCGTCACGAACGTCGTGTTTTCCGAAAGGTCGCCGAAAACGCTTTCGATAGAAAGGAAGGCAAGCGGGTCAGCCTGTGCCCGCACGGCAGCCGTGATCAGCTCAGGTGCACGAGGGTCTTCGACCGCAATTTTCGAACCGGGGTCGACCGTCATTGCAAGATACCGGCACCATAGCGCGATTTCCAAGGCCAAGGTACTGACGGGCTTGTTTTGACGCAGCGCCGCCGACAAGGTCGGCAAGACGAACTTTGGCTGCCTGTTCGAACCATCCTGACACAACCGCGCAATGGTGTCCCCGACCGCCTTGTTCGAAAAGCGTTCGACGCAGGACGAGAGGTAGCCGTGGTAATCCACCCCCGGAATGCTGGGCAGTACCGGAATAACCTCGGATCGCATGAGATGGACCAACCAGCCCGCGATATCGGGATCGGCCATTGCATCGTGGACATAGGTATACCCCAGAAGCGCCGACGGATACGCGATGGCGGCGTGGCCAGCGTTCAGAATACTCAGTTTCATGGTCTCGTATGGGGAGACGTCGTCCACGAAGGTAACGCCGACCTTTTCCAGCGCCGGGCGGCCATATGGAAAGGCATCCTCCAACACCCACTGACGAAACGGTTCACACACAACTGGCGCGGCGTCGATGATCCCGAACTCGGATGTGACCAACGCGCGCTCCCTGACGGACGTCGCGGGCGTGATGCAGTCGACCATCCCGTTTGGGAATGCCACATGCTGATCGATCCAGTTGTGCAGGTCAGGGGACAAAAGCTGCGCCATTCCCAGCACGGCGTTGCGAGCCACGTGACCATTTTCAGGCAGATTGTCACAAGACAGGACCGTCAGCGCCGGATGGCCCATGTCGCGGCGGCGGCGAAGACCGGCACAGATCAGCCCAAAGACGGTCTGCGGCGCGTCCGGGTTGGCCGCATCGCCAGCGATCTCGGGATGAGCCGCATCAAAAGTCCCAGTCTTGGCGTCAACATAGTATCCGCCTTCCGTAATCGTCAGCGATACGATCCGGATATCGGGATCGGCAATCCGTGCGATAATGGCCGCGCCATCGACAGGGCAGAAGTCGATCATGGGGCCGGTAACGCGGGCTGACAGGCCACGCGGGTCCAGCTCCACCACGGTGGACAGCCAATCCTGTTGCTCAAGCAATGCCCGCCGGTCAGCATCGAACTGTTTTATTCCCGCGCCCACAATCGCCCAGTCGTGATCCAACCCGAGATTGAACAAATCATCCAAATACACGGCCTGATGGGCGCGATGGAAATTCCCGACACCGATGTGCAGGATCCCCGGACGCAATGCCGCACGATCATAAGCCGGACGGCCAACGGAAGCTGGCAAGCCCGCAAGGCTCTGCGCGTTGAGTTTCGTCGCCATGTCAGCTCATCCAGTTCCCGCCGTCGACATTGTAGGTTTGTGCGACGACGTAATTTGCCTCGTCCGAGGCCAGAAAAATGGCCATGCCCGTAAGATCCGACGCGCGGCCCATCCGACCAAAAGGCACAGCTTTCGCAACTGCAGCTTTCTTTTCGCCCGGTTGAAGCCCCTCATGCGCCGCGAACAGCGCATCGACGTGATCCCAATGCGCCCCGTCGACGACACCGGGCGCGATCGCATTCACGTTGATGCCATGCGAAATCAGGTTCAATCCCGCTGACTGGGTCAGGCTGATCACTGCGGCCTTGGTCGCGCAGTAGACGCCAACCAAAGCCTCGCCGCGGCGGCCGGCCTGACTGGCCATGTTGATGATTTTGCCGCCCTGCCCCCATGCGATCATATGGCGGGCCACGGCCTGCATCATGAACAGGCTGCCCGCGACATTGACGGCGAACAGACGGTCATAGCTCTGGCGGGTGATCTCGGTGATCGGGGCCAGATCGAACAACGCTGCATTGTTGATCAGGATATCGATCTGTCCGGCATGCGCCACACAGGCGGCCACACAGGCATCGATGCTGTCTTGATCCGTCACATCCAGCGCCACGCCATAGGCTGCATCGCCAATTGCCGCTGCGGCCGCACGGGCCGCGTCCACGTCGATATCTGCTATTGCCACAGTGGCGCCCTCGCGGACATACGCCTCGGCAAAGGCACGTCCGATACCACGGGCTGCCCCTGTAATCAGGGCCGATTTACCCTCCAGACGTTTCATGCGATCCGCAGCCCCTGCGCATCGAAGCGATGCAGCTTGGACCTGTCCGGCGTCAGGTAGACAGTATCGCCGTGGCGCGCACCGAACTCACCGCCCACACGGACGGTCATATGCTCTTGCACGCCGGGCATCTTGATGCGGAGGAACGTATCAGACCCAAGGTGTTCCGACACGCCAACCGTCCCTTTCCAATCGCCACTTTCCAGTGAAACACCGATATGTTCCGGGCGTATGCCAATGCATTTGGCGTTGAGTTTGACGGCTTCCTCTCCCTCGACAAAGTTCATCTTGGGCGACCCGATGAAGCCCGCCACGAACTTGTTACGGGGTTCATGGTACAGTTCCAGCGGGCTACCGACCTGTTCGATTACGCCAGCGTGCAGCACCACGATCTTGTCGGCCATGGTCATCGCCTCGACTTGGTCGTGGGTCACGTAGATCATGGTGGTGTCAAGCGTCTGGTGCAGTTCGGATATCTCCAGCCGCATGTTGACGCGCAGCGCGGCGTCGAGGTTCGACAGCGGTTCGTCGAACAAGAAGGCGGCCGGTTCCCGAACGATGGCACGGCCGATCGCGACGCGCTGGCGCTGCCCACCCGACAATTGGCCGGGGCGCCGGTCGAGGTAGTCGGTCAGGTTCAGGACCTTGGCGGCGGCCTCGACCCGCTTGTTCTGCTCTGCGATGTCCAGTTTGGCCATTCGCAGCGGGAACGCGATGTTCTTGCGCACCGTCATATGCGGGTAGAGCGCATAGGACTGGAACACCATCGCCAACCCGCGCTTGGCGGGGGGCACTTCGGTCGCGGCGCGGCCGTCGATGGTGATTTCCCCGCTGGAGACATCCTCCAGTCCGGCGATCAGACGCAGCAGCGTGGACTTGCCGCAACCCGACGGACCCACGAAGACAACGAATTCACCGTCGTTGATCTCCAGATCCAGCGGGGGGATGACCTGAACTTCACCGAAGCTCTTGGTCACTTGTTTGAGCGTTATATGTCCCATCGTTCAAGTTCCTTACTTCACTGCGCCAAAAGTCAGGCCGCGGACGAGTTGCTTTTGGCTGAACCAGCCCATGATCAGGATTGGCGCGATGGCCATGGTCGAGGCAGCGCTGAGCTTGGCGAAAAAGAGGCCCTCGGGGCTGGAATAGCTGGCGATAAATGCTGTCAGTGGTGCGGCGTTGACAGACGTCAGGTTCAACGTCCAGAACGCTTCGTTCCACGCAAGGATGAAGTTCAGCAGCAGCGTGGAGGCGATGCCGGGAATAGCCATCGGCGTCAGAACGTAGAGGATTTCATCCTTCAGCGACGCCCCGTCCATCCGCGCGGCTTCCAGGATTTCGCCCGGGATCTCACGAAAGTAAGTGTAGAGCATCCAGACAATGATCGGCAGATTGATCAGCATCAATATGACGATCAGCGCCAAGCGGTTATCCAAAACCCCCAATTGAATGCACAGCAGGTAGATGGGGTAGAGAACACCAACCGCCGGCAACATTTTGGTCGAGAGCATCCAAAGCAGGATGTCCTTGGTCCGCTTCGAGGGCACGAAGGCCATCGACCAAGCGGCGGGAACGGCGATCAAGATGCCCAGTATGGTCGACACCCCGGCAAGGATGACCGAGTTGGTCAGAAACCGCATGTAGTTAGATCGTTCTTGCACAACGGCGTAGTTTTCCAACGTCCAATCGAAGAACAGGAACACGGGGGGGTTGGCAATCGCCTCTGCCTCGGTCTTGAAGGACGTCAGGATCGTCCAGAGGATTGGAAAGAAGATCAGCAGCCCGATGCTCCACGCGATTGCGGTGTTGAGGGCTTTGCGTTGGGTTGTGACAGCACGTGCCATGGTCAAATGCTCCTCAATTATCCAGGTTTTTGCCGACGATGCGCATCAGGAAGATTGCAACGATGTTGGCAAGGATGATGGCATAGACGCCGCCGGCGCTGCCCAGACCCACGTTCTGGCTCTCCAACACGCGCTGGTAGATCAGGTAGGTCAGGGTTCGTGTGCCAAAGGCACCGCCTGTCGTCACGAATATCTCTGCGAAGACTGCCAGAACAAAGATCGTCTGGATCAGAATGACGATCGTGATGGCGCGGCTGAGATGCGGCAGGGCGATGAAGAAGAACCGGGCCACCGGATTGGCGCCATCCATCTCGGCGGCTTCAAGTTGTTCGCTGTCCAGGGATTGAATGGCCGTCAAAAGGATGAGCGTCGCAAAGGGGAGCCACTGCCAGGATACGATCACAATAATCGACAAGACGGATGCGTCGGTTAGCCAGACCACCGGGTCCGCTCCGAAAAAGCGCCACAGATGGGCGAACATGCCGTTGGTCGGGTCCATGAACATGTTCTTCCAGACCAGCGCCGTTACCGTCGGCATCACAAAGAAAGGCGCAATCACCAAGATCCGGACAACGCCTTGGCCCCACATCGGCTGATCCAGCAAAATGGCAAGCAAGACACCCAGAACGATCGAGATCACAAGAACACCGCCGACGATGATCAACGTGGTCTGAACCGCAGGCCAGAATGCACTGGAGGTGATAAATCTTGAGAAGTTCTCGAGGCCGACGAAGCCTTGATCTCCGCCCCGCAGGGGAAGGTAGCTTCGGACCGAGAACCAGAGGGTCATGCACAGTGGCACAAGCATCCATACGAGGAGCAAAAAGACCGCCGGGGCCATCATTATCCGCGCCGCTGATCGGGAATGCTGGGTCGCCATGACACATATCCTCTGCGTTCGGGCGCAAGAGGCCCGTGGTAAACCAAGGTCAGGAAAACTCTAAAAAGTTAAGTACCGGAAGGCGGCGACGCGCGCCGCCTTCCGGTCTTCGATCAACAGCTTACCGGTAGCCGGCAGCTTCCATCGCTTCGTTGGTGATGGCCTGTGCATTCGCCAGCGCTTCTTCAACGGTCTGCTGACCGGCATAGAAGGCAGAGAATTCCTGGCTCACTTCGGTCGCGATACCGGCGAACTCCGGGATGGCCGCGAACTGGATGCCAACGTAGGGAACCGGATCAACGGTCGGGTTGGTCGGATCAGCCGACAGGATCGAGTCCAGCGTCATCTGAGCGAACGGAACCTCAATGTAGTTGGGGTTCTCATAGAGCGAGGTCCGAGCGCCCGGAGGCACGTTGGCCCAACCTTCGTTCTCGGCAACCAGATCGATATAGCTGGTCGACGTGGCCCACTCGATGAACTGCAACGCGGCGTCTTGCTGCTGCGTGCCGGCAGGAATTGCCAGTGCCCAAGCCCAGAGCCAGTTGGAGCGCCGGCCCAAACCATTGTCGGGCGCCAGAGCGAACCCAACCGAATCCGCAACGGTGGAGTCGTTGGGGTTGGTCACAAAGGATGCCGCAACCGTTGCGTCGATCCACATGCCGCACAGACCCTGTTGGAACAACGAGAGGTTCTCGTTGAAGCCGTTGGTCGCGAAACCGGCTGGGCCGGATTCCTGCATCATGTCGTTGTAGAAGGTCAGCGTGTCGAGCCACGGCTGGGTGTCGAACTGAGCGTTCCAATCCATGTCGAACCAGCGTGCGCCGAACGAGTTGGACATTGCAGTGATGAAGGCACCGCCCTCACCCCAACCCGGCTTGCCGCGCAAGCAGATGCCGTTGATGTCGGCGTCGCGGTTGGTCATTGCAGCCGCAGCTTCGCGGATGAACTCCCATGTGGGTGCTGCGGGCATTTCCAGGCCGGCTGCTTCCATCAGGTCGGTGCGATACATGACCATGGACGATTCGCCGTAGAACGGTGCCGCATAAAGCGTTCCGTCATGGCTCAGGCCGCCACGCATGGCGGGCAGGATGTCGTCGACGTTGTATTCTTCCGACAGGCCATCGAGCGGCACAAGCCATCCGTTGGCGCCCCAGATTGGTGTCTCGTACATACCAATGGTCATGATGTCGAACTGGCCACCGTTGGTGGTGATGTCCGTCGTGACACGCTGACGAAGAACGTTTTCTTCAAGCGTGACCCACTCCACAGCGATGCCGGTCTCTTCGGTGAACACGTCGGTATAACCCTGCATGCGGATCATATCGCCGTTGTTCACGGTCGCGATGGTGATGGTTGTGGCGTGAGCGTCCGCAGCTGCTGAGCTAGCGATTGCGCACAACGCCGTAGCCCCCAACAGGGCGCCAAATGTCTTAGTCATGATATCCTCCCAGATTGAGCATTTGCCATACTCGTGGGCAAATACTCATACTGTCTCGAAAATAAGTCAACGGATTTCTTTTGCACACCCAAACGGGACACAAAGCCGTTTTAGAATAATGCTTTAAGGCTATCTGGCCAGATCGAGAATCGCTTGGGCCGTGGCCTCGTCGGTGATCAAGCCATTGATCAACCGACCGTTCAGGGCGCCAAGAATGGCCTTAACCTTGGCCGGACCGACCGCCATTCCGATCACCGGCATGTCGGATCCGACCTTGAGAGGGGCGCTCGAAACGCGGTCGTTCGTCAGATGTGGGATCAGCGCGCCTTGGACGTCATAGACCCACCCGACGATCTCGCCCACCGCGCCGCTGGCCGTAAGCTCCTCGGCCTCGGCACCAGTGATGAAGCCGTCCACTGCCATTGGCGCGCGGGGATCCACGTGGCCGATCCCGACAAAGGTTACGTCTGCCCGCGCACACAGCGCCAGCGTATTGGCGACCGGTTCCAGCGCGTGAAGCACCGCCAGTTCCTCGGGGTTGCGCACCAACACCGTCAGTGGCATCGGATTGTGCCGTGTGCCGACCCGGTCGGCCATCCGTTCCACGACGTTGAAGGCGGTGGCTGATCCATCGGTCATCATGTTGCCGACCAGCGAGACGAGGTGGTGCTGCGGTCGGGGCAGCCGGGGAAGTTGTTCGACGCAAGCGCGCAACACGCGCCCGGTGCCAAGCGCGATGATCTTGGGGGTGTCGCTGTCGAGATGGGTCAGCATCTCTTGGGCGCCTTCGATGGCGACACCGGCGATCAGATCGGGCGCATCCGGATCCGAGGGCACGACCTCGGCATGCTGCAGGCCGAATCTGGCGCGCAGACGCGCACCCAGTTCCAAACACTGCGCGATCGGGTGGTCGAGCCGGAACTTGACCAACCGCTCACTGACCGCAAGCGATACAAGACGTTGCGCTGATTGCCGCGACACGCCAAGTTTCTGCGCGATTTCGTCCTGCGTGTTGCCCGCGACGTAATAAAGCCACCCTGCGCGGGCCGCATCGTCCAGACGTGTCGCCTCTCCGATCTGTCGTGCCATCAGGGTTCCTTCCGTTTGACTTGCGGCGCCATCTGAAAGAACTGATCCCAATTGTCAAAGGCAGGCACGTCGGGAGGGGTTTCCAGTTCGGCCTCGGAAAACCCGGCCATGTGGCCGCCACCCGTGTACCGCCATACCGCCATACCGGCTGCCTTGGCTGCCAGAATGCCAGCCATGCTGTCTTCGATCACAAGGCATTGGCTTGGCGCGACCCGCATATGCCGCGCGGCATGAAGAAAAAGATCGGGCGCCGGTTTTCCGTTCGCAACCTCGGATGCTGTAAAAACATCACCGCCAAAAAAGCGCGCCAGATTGCAGAGCTTGAGTGTCTTGGCAACGCGCGGCGGGCTGGAACTGGTGGCGACACACCGGGGATGACCCAGTTGTTCCAACACAAGAGCTATTCCTTGCATGGGCTGCAACCGCGCTTCGAACGCGGCCAGCAACCGCGCACGATACTGGCTTTCGAAATCCGATGGCAAAGCAATATCGAACGTCGTCCGGATCTTGGCGCTGACCTTGGGAAAACTCTGCCCAACGTAGTGGCGAAAGACGTATCGCTCATCAAGCGCCACACCATATTCGGCAAGTGCACCGACCAGAATCTGCGCACTTATCACCTCGCTGTCGGCCAGCACGCCATCACAGTCAAAAATGATCATGGCGATTTCTGGAGGAACTAAACCCGCCACGCTAAGTCCTTGTCATTGCCGAACCTGCGCCAAGCCTAGGCCGCCTTGGTTCGCAATGGCAACCGGCGATGACGTATGCAGACCGCGCAGCCGACCGTAGATGAGGAAACCCGATCTCCGTAATCCAGATGGCGAAACGGCGGCTGCCGAACATAGCCTCAAAGATACATCGTGTTTGGAATGAGACACATCAGGGCTGAAAGCCCCGTGGTTTACGAGGGTTTTGTCGCTGAAATTGCAGTGGCGGTTGCAGGCAGGCACTGCAATTGTGATCATATTTCAGGCCTCCTATCAGGAAGCAACAGCCCAGAACGTTTTCGGCTGAATGAACAGCGCGGCGTGGGATGCTGCGTTCACCGGCTTGTCGGCAAAGGCTTACCTGCCCCAATCGACGGTGTTTCGGCGCTCATGATTTTAATTCGAAAGGGACCTGCATTGCACATTCATCAAGAACGCCTCGCACGTCTGCGCGCCAGAATGGCGGAAACCGGTACCGATCTGGTAGCACTTGGGCCAACCAGTCACGTGCTTTGGCTTTCTGGCGCCGATCCCCATGGCGACGAACGTCCGGTGATGCTTTTGATCAGTCAGGATCATGCGGGCTTTCTCATGCCTGCCCTGAACGCGAACTCGGTGCGACAGGCGACCGATCTGCCGTTCGAAACGTGGACCGACGAAGACGGGCCGGCGGCCGCACTGGACCGGTTGCTGGCACACTGCCGCATAACCGGAACGCGCCAAGTTTTAGCTCTGGACGAGGCGATGCGCGTTGATTTTGCGCTTTTGCTGCTGGACGTGATGGATGCGCCTGTCCGCAAGTTCACCGACCAGACGCTTGGCCATTTGCGAGCCATGAAGGATGCGGCCGAGCTTGACGCGCTTCGCGCCTGTGCAAGTCTCAACGACGCGGCGGCCTCGGCGGGGTTTGCCGCGCTGAGAAACGGAATGACCGAGCTTGATGTGGCAAATGTGATCCGTGACTACTACAAATCCCAAGGCGCGAAACCCGAATTCACCATCGTTGCATTTGGCCAGAACGGTGCATTTCCGCATCATCACACCAGCGAAGCGAAACTTGCCGATGGCATGGCGGTCCTTATCGATACGGGTTGCCGGACAGGGGGATACCCCAGCGACATGACACGCTGTGGTTGGTTCGGCGATGTCCCTTCAGAAGACTTTCTTGCGATAGCAGGGATTGTGGAAAAGGCCGTCCAAGCGGCCCTTGCGGTGGTCCGCCCCGGTGTGCGCGCGCGTGACGTCGACGCGGCCGCACGCGGTGTGATCGAGGCCGCCGGATACGGCGAATATTTCGTTCACCGGACCGGGCACGGGCTTGGCATCGACATACACGAGCCACCATACATCACAGCAACGTCCGATACCGTCCTGCGGGAAGGTCAGGTGTTTTCGATCGAGCCCGGCATCTACTTGCCGGGACGTTTTGGGGTTCGGCTGGAGGACATCGTTACCGTGACACCGAACGGTGCCGATATCTTCTCGGGGCTTTCACGAGGCATCTGGACGGCAACGCCTCCGAGTTCGGATTGCCCTAGGGGCCGAATCAATCGCGGCGAAAAGCCCGCGCTTGGCCGATGAGGGTGTCGCCTTTTCACGGCACCGCTAGTCCAGCACGATGATGCCTGTGTGCTTCGACTTGTGCTCGGGTTCGACATGGATCGTGACGCGGGTGTCGGGAACAGCCTTGCGGATCGCGGCTTCCACACGATCACAGATTTCATGTGCGTCAAAGACGGTCATGTCACCGTGCACGACCAGATGGAATTCGACGAACGTCGCGCTGCCGGCATGACGGGTCCTGAGATCATGCGCTTCGACCGCACCGCCGGCTTCGGTTGATATGGCGTCGCGGATGCGGCTGAGCGTCTCTTCAGGCACGGCTTCATCCATCAGTCCACTCAGCGACTCCTTCACCACCCGCGAACCCGACCAGAGGATGTTCACAGCAACGAGCGCCGCCATCATCGGATCGAGAACCCACCACCCCGTCGCCAGCGCAAGAAGAACACCGATCGCAACACCGCCCGAAGTAAAGACATCGGTCCAAAGGTGCCTGCCATCCGCAACCAGCGCGGGTGATTTCAGCCGCCGCCCCTGCCGCACCAACACCCAAGCCCAGACACCGTTCAAAGCCGTGGCCACCCCGTTTACGAAAAGACCTTCGATCGGCGCATCCAACGCCTGCGGATTCAGGAACCCGCCGTATGCCGCCCGCAAGATAAAAAGCGCCGCGACAATGATCATGACCCCTTCAAGAACCGCGCTGAAGAATTCAGCCTTGTGATGCCCAAAGGGGTGGTTCGCGTCCGCAGGCCGCGCCGCTACATGAATGGCGACAAGCGCGGCAAAGGCGGTCGCAAGGTTTACCGTGCTTTCAAGTGCATCCGACAGCAGGGCGACCGACCCGGTCATCCACCAAGCCAGTCCCTTGAGCCCAAGGACCATGAAGCCGACCAGCAAGCTTCCCGCAGCAATTTTCAGCGTTGCGGACACATGCCCCCCCTTCAGATAATCCGCCAATACATGCCCATCGCCGAAGGCTCAAGGTATTGACAATACGATTGATAATCACTCGCAGCATCGCCTTTTCATCAACTAACCGTTAGGACCGGGCGTTGCGTGGCCAAGCGGTCACGCAAGCTGGATCGGGCAACCACTGCAGAAGCGTTGGGCCGCGACAGAGCCGTCGAATGGTGATCGCGGCCCCCTTTCCGTCTGTTTAGCCGTGACCGCCACCCCACCGTGCAAACTCGTGGCTCCATCGTCTCCAAGTTGCAGGTCTTTCAACCGGGACGGATCTTGTTACGCCAGTGTCGGGTTCGCCCCTCTGTGGGATAAACGAATGGTGACAACCGCACCGACCCACATGAAGAACACCGCCAGAACCGCCGTCATTGACAGGACGGCACCACCCGAAACGCCGGCGCCCACCGCACACCCACCGGCCAACATGGCACCGAACCCCATCAACACGGCTCCTGCCAAATAGTTCTCCATCGGAGCATCGGGGCCAAATCTCTGAATCTTGAATTCCCGTCTTAGGAACGATGCCACAAACGAGCTGGCAAATACGCCCGGCACTAGGCCAACGCCAAAAGACAACGGCAGATTACGTTGTGTGACCAACGCCATCAGCGTGTCGGTTGACGGGCCGGTGAACGTGACGCTGGAGATGGGAACGATCTCGAACGATATGGCAGCGATCGAGGCGGTCAAACCCCACCCAAGTGCCACTGCGCCGCCAACGCAGACGCCCGCAATGATCGCGCCCAACGACAGGTCACGACGGCGGGCCATCGCAAGGACGGAAAAAAGCGCAAGCGCCGCTGCGGTTGCCGCGATGCCGGGACCGATACCGACAGCGGTCAGGAGGTTGCGCCCGGTGCTTTCGCCGATGGTCCAAAGCCCGGACAGGGCTTCGCGGGCGGGTGCCAATACCCCGCGATACGCGGATTGCGCCACCAACGTTACCACCAGCCCAGTCATCAACGCGCGCAGGTTACCGGTTGCCGAAAGAACCAGCAGGCGGCTGGCGCATCCACGCGCAAGGATCATGCCCACTCCGAACATCAGTCCGCCGATGACTGCCCCCGAAAGAGAGCCGACGCCAGCCAATTGGCGTGTTTCAGAAACATCGAACAGGCCGAGAGCAACCCCCGCCTGCGTCATCGCGAGGGCCGTAAAGAACACGATCAACCAGATCGCCATCCGCGGGCCGAATTGGCCGTCGGCGACCTCGACCGTTGCCGCGCGCAGGCAAAATCGCGACCGCTGCGCCGCCCATCCAAAGATCACGCCGGTGGCGACCCCGGCAAGGCCGAGCAGCCGCGGCTCTCCCAGCAGGATAAGCAGGTCTTCCAGCATGGCCATGCCTCCGTCATGTCAGGTTGCGGCACCCTAGCTTGCCGCGCACGCGCGCAGCTTTGACCGAGGTCAAGATGCCACGAATATGCAGCGGTGACCCGAAGCGCACGACACCGTTCGGAAGTCGGCCCGCCTGATCAGCCAACTTGGCTTAATCCGATGCCCGATCGTTGGCACGAAGCAGGCGACCTTGCTGCGGTGCAGATGGGCAAGCACGGGGTTGCGCCACGACGTCATCGCGCGGTGTTCGACACCTTTGCATGTGCAGCCCCCAAAGTGATCAAGGACACACACAAACGCGCCCAGTCCGCATGCTGCATCGGTAAAACGCCGTCGCCTGCCGCTGCCTGATTACATTCACCGGGCGCAAAACCTCTATCGTCGCTGCGCCAGACAACAGGTCGTTACTCGTTCATCGCATCAAGGATAATACCGTCCAAAAGCGCCTCAACCTCCTGCATGGGACCGTCAGGATAATTGCGGTGGCCGATCATCACGCCGCCATCGCGTTCGGCAACGAAGATGCCATAGGGGCAATGGACGATGTTCATGGGATCGGCCTCCATCACGTGGCGCGAGACCGCAGCCGAGCAGAACAAGAAGATATCGGCCTGATCGAAGATCATCACGTCCGAGCCGACGTCCGCCCCCGTGCGGTTCAGCATCTCGCCGACATGGCTGACCAAGTCGATGACGAGACCCCGGTTAACGATGGCGTTTTCGACCGCGAACGTCGCGTCATCAAAGCTGCCGTCATAATCGAATGTGATCGCATCCTGGGCCGCAGCCATATGCCCGGTGACCAGTAGAGCAGATGCAAATGCCAGTATTCGTTTCATGATATTTCCTTTGCTGATGAGGGCGGGTTACCCGAACATGTCCGACGTAATGGCCGTGTACCAATCAATGCTTTCGCGGTAGGTTTGAGCGCGCAACTCGGCGGTTTCATCAAGCTGACTGACGAAGCTGTCGACCGAGACGATGCCCTCGTCCGAAGCCGCGTAGGTTGCCCCGACCTTGATGCCGTCATCGGTATCAATCAACGACCAGCAGGTATTGGAGAAACGCGCTGGGAAAGCCCGCGCATCGGTCAGGGCGGCAAGGATCGCATTGGCCGCCACCTTGGCCTGACTATTCGCGGAGAACCCTGATTTGGGCATCGCGCCTTGTGCGGCACTGTCGCCCAGAACGTAGATCTCGGGGTCCGCGCGGCTGGACATGTCATAGGCCGAAACGGGGACCCAATCACCGTCGGTGATACCGGCAGCAAAGGCGATGCTGCCCGCGCGTTGGGCGGGGATCACATTGCAGACATCGACGTTTTCAACCTGACCATCAATGCTGAGGGTCATGGCTTGTGCGTCGACCTCGACGGAGCCACCACCGAAATCAGGGCCGATCCGTTGGATCATGCCGGGATAGTGCCGCTCCCACCCATCCTCGAACAGCGCCTGTTTGGAGAAACTCTCCTTTGGGTCGGCGATCAAGATGCGGGCGGTTGGATTGGTCTCTCTCAGCATGTGGGCGACCATCGACACCCGTTCATACGGTCCGGGTGGACAGCGGTAGGGGTTGGGGGGCGCAACCATCGCAAAGGTGCCTCCCTCAGGCATCGCCGCGATTTGCGCACGCAAAAGTTGTGTTTGGCTACCGGCCTTATAGGCATGAGGCATGGCGTTCTGCGCCGCCAGCGACCAGCCCGGAACGCTGTCCTCGATGAAGTCGATGCCGGGGGACAGCACCAGCCGATCATAGGGGACCGACCCGCCGCCTGCCAGTCGCACGGTCTTGGTGTCACGGTCCACGGCGATCGCCCAGTCATGCACGACGTTGATGCCGTAGTCCGCGGCCAATGTGCCATAGGAATGTCCAAGGCTTTCATAGTCGCGAAAGCCGCCAAGATAGAGGTTGGAGAAGAAACAGGTGTAATAGGCCCGCGTGGGTTCAATCAGCGTGACATCAACCGCCCCTTGGCTATCGTTGGCGATGTAGCGCGCAGCCGTAGCGCCACCGGCATCGCCACCGACCACCACAACCTGCGGACGACCCTGCGCGGTCAGCACCGCAGGTGCGCAAAGAGATGTCGTGATGGCGACTGTGGAACCCAGAAAAATACGCCTGTTGATTGTCATATCATTTCCTCCCTTGATGTCCTTTTGTCCTTGCCGGCCCGGGCCGTTCGAACGGCCACAACACGGCCAAGCATTCGTTACTCGGCAGATGCAAAATACGCAGCCAGAGCAGCGATCTCCTCATCGCCGAGTCGCTGCGCCAAGGCGTTCATAACAAGGTGTTGACGCGTGCCATTGCGGTAACTCAATAGCCCCGCGATAAAGACCGACGGCGCCAGACCCGCGATTGAGGGAATATCCGTGCCGCCAGCGGCCCGGTGGCAGGCGGTACATTCCGATGACAGGTAGGCGCCATAAGCAATGTCGCCCTCAATCTCCAAAATGGTGGCAATTTCCGGGTCGATGTCTGTTCCGCCAGTCTGGGCCGCACCATCCGGCGCCCCCCCTTCGGCGGACAGATATGCAATCAGGGCCGCGCGATCCTCGGATGCGGTGATACCCCGGAATACCATGTTAGTGCCGGGGAAATAGGCGCGGGGGCCAGCAAGGAACCTGTCCAGCGTCTCGTCGGTCCAGATTTCGCCCTCGGCGCCAGCTTCGGTCAGATCGTCAGAATATTCATAACCCGCCGCGCTGCCGATCCGACGCCCGACAAGCCCGTTAAGGTCTGGTCCGACGCGATGAACCGCGCCTTCGCCGATCATGTGACATGCGCGGCAGGGACGAAACAGCGCCTCTCCCCTGACAACATCGGCCAACGCCGCGATCGGCGTGGCCAATGCCGTCAGCGCAAGCGCGCCAGTGAGTATCTGGCGCGCCGACATTCGATCACTCTGCCCCGGTGGCCCGGATATAGGCAATCACGGCAGCAATCTCCTCGTCCGATCGCAGGCCCTGAAATGCCATTCTGTTCCCGCTTAGAAATCCGCGTGGATCGGCCAGATAGGCGGAAAGGTTTTCGTCGTTCCATACAAGTCCCCCCGCCCCTGCGTCGCTCATCACGGAAGAGTAGCGGAACCCTTCGCGGGTGCCTGCGGTCGCCATGTAAATGCCGTTGAGGACGGGGCCAGCCCGGTTCACGGCACCTTCACCAATCTGGTGACAGGTGGAACAGCGGCGGAAGACATCCTGACCCGCCGCAACAAGTTCGGGATCAGGGCCGGATGCCTCGGCAGCCGCCTCCTCCACGACGGCCGTCGGCTGCTCTGCCGCGCCGTCATCCTCGGCGGTATCCGGCGTGACGTCCAGAACCGCGGCGCGCATGGTGATCTCCACGCTCTCAGCGCAGTCAGTCATGCAGGGGTCCTGAATGAAGAGGGGAAATTCCACTTCGGCCCGATCATCGGGAAAGAACCCATCCTGGTTCGGCATGACGACGTCGGTGAAATTCTCGTTCGAAAGCGTGAAATCATCCTCAACCACCTCGTTGAGGTAGAGCAGGTAGGCAACGATCGCGTAAACTTGGTCATCGTCAAGCGACTGGGCAGAGCCATAGGGCATCGCCCGGTGAACGTAATCCCACACGGTCGAGAGATACGGCCAGTAAGAGCCGATGGTTTTCACCGGATCCTCACCTTCTAGGGTTCCAAACCCACCAGCCAGAACTGGCCAGCGGCCCACCGCCTCACCGAAATCCCCATGGCAGGCAGAGCAGTAATCGACGAATAGCTCTTCGCCAGTCCACACATCGCCAGAACCCACCGGCAGGCCAAGCCCATCGGGGCGAACGTCGATATCCCACGCTGCGATCTCTTCCGGCAGTGCCGTGCGGCCAAGACCGTATCCGCCGTCGAGCGACGGTGCGGGTGTCTCTTGTGCGATTGCGGTAACGGCTATGCCCATCAGCAGGGCCGAAGCAGATAATGCGACCTTGTTCATGGCTCAACCCACCTCCACGTTTTCGGCCTGACCGTGTTCATCCACGAACCAAGTCTGGATGCTGTTGTTGTGATAGATCGAATTTTCGCCACGAACTTCGCGGAGTTGATCCTTCGTGGGTTGCACATAGCCGGTGGAATCATGTGCCCG
>Ga0075467_10000046_pt1 | contig 72580 bp, 65 predicted proteins | sample DEB08_DNA_9_FD_75067 | JGI IMG/M metagenome (GOLD analysis project Ga0075467, IMG submission 75067) | Aqueous microbial communities from the Delaware River and Bay under freshwater to marine salinity gradient to study organic matter... | ecosystem: Environmental > Aquatic > Marine > Coastal ... | reverse complement strand
TCGCTCCTTTGTTTTTAAGGCGAATTTTGGCGCTATTGCAGATGGGGTTGAAACGCGCATACTCGTCGTTAGTACTGGGGTAAATAATATCATCTAAAACTAAATCGAGGTTTTGATTGAAATCGCCCAGATGAAATAATTGCGCCGACATATTGTAATTAGCGGGGGTTTCGCCGCTGGGAACGGTGTAATTATAGGCTTCAATATCGATGTCGATAGAAGTAGCATTCGCCAGATAGGCACTAAGGTCGTGATCGTAGATATTTACGCGATCGCCCGGACACCAGTTGGCGCGGTCGTATAACCAAGTGCCGGCTTGCGGCCAAAGACCGTTTAATCCGCAGTCGTCGCGCCACATGGCTTGCTGAGTTACCAGTTGACCATCGATGTAAACGAGATAATCTTTATCGCAAAATTCGGCGCAGTTTAATGCATTAATAAAACCATGACCGGAAGGCGCCATTTTAAGATTAAACATCGTAGCGTTCGCATCTAAATTTAAAGTGCGTGCTGGCATGTGATTGGTTTCAAATTGGGTCGGGCTGAGGTAATTAAATCCTCCGCGATAAAGATTCTCTACTTGGTAAACATCGCGTACCGGACTACCTTCAATCATTATAAACTCCAAAGTAGCACTAAAGCCGCTGCTCCAGCCTTGGTAAAATACTTCTATTTCTACCGAATCGTGCAGAAGAGGGTAGTAATCGCTCACGTCAAAATAGAAGGTACGGGTCCAATCGTTTGAAAGTGCGCCACCATAAGGGGTAATTACTTTCGCTAATTCTACTCTCTCTTTTACGGGAAAAACATTCCAAGTGGTATCTATCGTTAAAGGATTGGTACTAATGGTGTCGATGCTGGCTACATTGCTATCTAAAGCGCCGGTGGGCACGAATAAGTTTACCAGAGTGGTGTAATCCCAATCGCTGCAACCTCCACTGGCACAGCCCATTGTATAACGTAGCGTTATTTCGTGCCAATTGCTAGAGCTAGCTGGGAATACCGCCCAATCTTTGTAGGATTTATACCAAGTAAGATCAGTGTTTTGATGCGCTAAAACGCGGGTTGTATCGCCATCTGCCGCAAGGCCAATAGTGCTAAAAAAAGTTAAAAGAAGGAGTAGCGTTTTTCTCATGGATTTTTATTGATTTGAGTGACTCCCGCCGAAACGATGTATTTCATAACATCGGAGGAAGGAAGATCTAGCTCGGTAACTTGGCCTCTAGGCACCAAAAATACGTTGCCAGAAATATTATAGGAGTGCGGACAATAAACCGTTAGGTAGTCTTCACCCAAGCCTGCAAGTTTAGCAAATTCTTCGTCAGTAATAAAACCGACTCTTCGCACGGCAGAATCGGAGCTAAGTTGCACCAGCACGGGTTTGTTAAAACTGCGTTTATCACCTACCAAGGCGTTTAGTACATCTTTAACCGCTGTGTAAATGAGATTAATAAGGGGTGCTTTGCGAATCTGGCGGTTAAACCACATTTTTAGTCGGTCGGAAATGAGGTAATTGGCCACAAAACCGATAACGGTAATGGCCGCCAAAACTGCAATTATTCCGAGGCCTGGATATTTTAAGGGTACTATATTATCTAGCGCGAGGAATATTTGAATGAGCACATACAGCGTAATTGCAATAGGTGCTACCACCAAAAGCCCTTGCAGGAAATACTTAACTATTCTGCGTATCATCTTCGCGAAGTTCTTTCTGTTTGTATTTGGGTAAACCCGCTACTACTAAATTGTAGGAGTTGAGAATAAATTTTTCGAGCACATCTGTGGGAACTGATCCATCTAAAGAGACAGTATTCCAATGTTTTTTATCGCTGTGATAACCGGGTATCACCGCTGAGTAACTCTCGCGGTAGGCAATGCCATCTTCTGGAATAGCTTTGAAATTAAAGCGCAAGGGGTTGGAATTTAGACTACAAAGAATAAACATCCTATTCATCACCTTAAAGACTAGCGTTTGGTCATCAAAAGGAAATGATTCATCCGTTGCCTTCAGAGACAAGCACAGATGTCTTAATTCTTCAATGTTCATAGTTGGGTCTTTGCGCAAATATACAAATCAAGGATTTGAACCTTGCTTGATAAATTGTGTTAAAAGAATTGCGGTGATATTTTGATATTAAAGCTTTTTTGATACTTTTATTTCACCATAAGATCTAATGTAAGCAAATGAATATGAACGGAGTAGATTTAGAGAAAGCTTTAATTCGTGAAAAGCAAAGAGAGGAAGCTAAAAATCCTGATACCATATTGCAGGCCTTTAGGGCACTTTTAGCCGACGATGATAAGAAGGATGATGAAATTTTAGAGGCGATTTTTAAAGGCGGAAGCGATTTAAGTAATCAGCTAAAAATAAAAGATTTAGATCCAGCAAAGATTTTCACTACCCAACAAATAAAAAACCTGTGTACCCAATACCGCTTGCGTTTTTTGGATACCAAATACTTTAAAGGGGAAGTGCCCTACGAGGCGATCAGTAAGATTAAAGCCTTGCAGCGCGATCATAATACCGAGCTGCGCGCTTTTAAAATGATTGCGCCCGCACCGATGTTTAACCTGCAAAACAAGGATAAAGACCCTTTATTAATGCTGCCTTTGGGCAACGATCGTTTTTATTTGGTGCATAAATGGGGCAATGATTTGCATCCCCTGCGCGCTTTAATGGTTTACCCTTTCCGCAGCTTTCAAACCCTATTATTTACCGTGGCAGCCTTAGCGGCTTTTATTGTTGCCTTGGTGCCCGATTCTGTTATGATGGGACCCTATGACAGTCATTCCTTTGGATTACGGGTGATTTTTTTCTTTTATCTTTTCTTGGCTTTTAGCGGTCTTACTGCCTTGTATGGCTTTAGCAGAATAAAGAATTTCAATTCTGAATTGTGGAATAGTCGTTATTTAGACTAAGGTTTTAGCGCTTTTTCTGCTTGGCGCAGATGAGGTTCATTAGGGTAAATTACCACTCTTAAAGTATCTCCTAGCTTAAGTTTAATAAGCGAGGAGAAACTTATACTTGTTTTGATACGGCCCAAGTCATAGGAAGGAAGACTATGGTGGATGACCTGTATCTCTTTTAGGTTTTTGATAAGTTCCGCCATCGCCTTTCCCTTAATACTAAAGTTAATAGGATTGGTTTTCTGGGGCGTTTTCATGGTATTAAGCTCATCTTGCGGAAGCATGCTTTTCGCAGAGTAATCGCCGAGCAGAACAGCACGGAATTTTTTTCTCGTCTTTTAGGAGCATTCTTAAGACGCTTCTTAATTTCCGGTAAGTAAAAATCGAAATACATGTTTAAGTGTTGGGCACAATCATTGGCAGACCAAGAGTTTTCATTTGGTCTACGGCTCCATAAACTAAAGTCTAGCGCTTGCATTTTTTCCGCTCTAAGCAGATGCTCAGCCGTATAATTTTTTAATTCTTTTAGTAAGTCCTCTTAAAAATACCGGTTCGCATAGTGATGGAATTAGACAACAAAGGTCGGTCAAGACAATTTTTCAAATTTTTACTTCAATCGAGAATTAGCAAGCACGAAAGCGTTTCTGGACTCATGCGCAGGTAGTTTGCGCTATACTTATGCGGTACTTCTTGGAAAAGTTGCGGACTGCGTTTTAAAACTCAAGTTAAGGTGAAGCACTGCATATAAATTAACTAGGCTTACCACTTGCAAAAGTATCTAAAGCAGTAGCGAGATTGTTTTGATAAGCAAAAGGGATGTGTTTTGTTCCTGATCTTTTTTTTTGAATAAAGATGCGCAGGCAGCCTTCTAAAATCCACTGAGATTTAAGCTACTTAAATATTGATCAAGACTTAGTGCGTCTTCAATTTTAAAATTGCCGATAGCGGTTCTGCGCAAAGCGGTAAGATAGGCTCCACTTTGCACGGCCTGACCAAAGTCGTGGGCTAAAGAACGGATATAAGTGCCTTTGCTGCAGCTTACGCTGAAGTCTAATTCTTGCGGACTTTTAGACCAAACCTGAAAATCCATTATGGTAATTTTGCGTGGCTGCATTTCTATTACCGTTCCTTCACGAGCGCTTTCGTAGGCCTTTTTGCCATCTTTTTTAATAGCGGAGAAAATAGGAGGGATTTGATCTTGCTCTCCTAAAAAGCTTTCTCTGGCTTGGTTGATGAGCTCCTCATTAATGTGATCCCAGGGAAAGTTTTGGTTTACCTCGGTTTCCGCATCATAGCTGGGAGTAGTTTCTCCTAGCTTAAAAGTGCCAGTATAGGTTTTAGGTAGGCCCATTAAATCGTTAATGGTCTTGGTTTTTCGGCCAACCGCTATAATTAAAAGGCCTGTTGCAAGCGGATCTAGCGTACCAGCATGCCCCACCTTGATTTTTTTAAAACCATAGGCTCTTTTTATACTGTAGCGGATTTTATTCACTACATCAAAGGATGTCCACTCTAAAGGCTTATCAATAAGCAGTAGCTGTCCTTCTTCAATTTCTTCTTTACTGAAAATCAAAAGGCGATAAGGCTAGCGATAATGGCAATAATTCCTACGATAAAGCAATACAAAGCAAAGTAGTTGAGGTTCGCTCTTTTTACGATGTCGATCATCCAGTTACAGGCCCAAACACCCGTTGCAAAGGCCGCGATAAAGCCAATGAAGATATTAAGAGGAATTCCATCTGATAATACGATACCGCCATCTAATACATCTTTCGCCATTTTACCCAAAATTAGAGGAACGACCATCAGAAAAGAGAAACGAGCTGCTCTTTCACGGGAGATTCCTAATAATAGTGAGGTAGAAATGGTTGCACCACTGCGACTAATACCCGGTAAAATGGCAATAGCTTGGGATACGCCAATAATGAAGGCTTTTCCCTTGCTTACGTTTTTATCGCCCGCTTCGGTGTTGTTTGCAAATAAAAGAAGAGCTCCTGTTACTAATAGCATTAGTCCTACTAATAAAACTTTACCACCAAATAAAGACTCAATTTCTTCTTCCAAAAACAGACCAGCTAAAGCCGCGGGAATCATGGAGATTATAATATTTAAGGAAAAACGAAATTCTTGATTGTTCTTAAATTGAAACAAGCCAGAGAAAATAGTGGCTACTTCTTTGCGGAAAACCACAACGGTCGCTAGGGCCGTGGCAAAGTGAACTACTACCGTAAAAAGTAGACTTTCTTCAGGTAGAGACTCATCGCCAAAAAGGGCTTTTGCTAATTCTAAATGGCCACTACTACTTACGGGTAAAAACTCGGTGAGACCTTGAATAACACCAAGAATTAAGGATTCCAAATTACCCATTAGAACTATTTGAGGCCATGATGGCATAGACTTCAATTACTAAACCAATGATGAGCATCAAGGGAGCCCAGGTAATGCGACGAGCGTTAAAAATTTCTTCGTTAAAAACGGTAGGATCTTCGCTGCCACCACCTTGCATCAAAAGGTAACCGATTATCATAAATACAATTCCTACCGCCATTAGTAGGTAATTTTTCTTTTCGAAAACAAAGCTTTGCTTTTGCATAGTTAAAAGTATAGTTGGTCTGTTTTTAGTCTCAGATATTTCTTTAACGCAAAGAAAGTACAAGTAAGTGAGATTAGTAGTCCTAAAATTAGAATACTAAGACCGAGAATTAATAGAAAATAATTGTTTTGAAATTCTGCGAAGCCAGGAATATAGGAAGAAAGCCAAGTAATTAGGCCAAAAAGCAATAATAGGGCGATGCCAGAGCCTAAAATCCCTTGGGCCAAGCTTCGGTATAAAAAGGGTTTGCGAATAAAAGCAGTTGTGGCGCCCACCAATTGCATAGTTTTTATAATGAAGCGCTTGGAGTAGATGGCTAGTCTTATGCTAGAATTGATAAGCGCGATGGAAATTAAAGTAAGTAGAAAAGCGCCACTAATGAGACCAATGCTTAGAATACGCAGATTGTCATTCATTTTTGTGACTAGAATTTTGTCGTAAACAATTTCTTGGATAAAGGCTTTCTCAGAAAAATTATTCTCTAGTTTTTCCAGTTGTTCACTGCTTAGAAATTCCGCTTTTAGCTTTAATTCTATGCCATCATGTAAGGGGTTATAACCTAGGAAGTCTACAAAATCTTCTTCTAAAATCGTTTTTAGTTCTTCGGCGGCATCTTCTTTAGAGATAATTTGCGCCGATTTGGTATACGGAGCGAGCTTAAGAGAGGTGAAAAATTGATTCACTTCGGCCGTAGAAGCATCATCTTGCAAAAGAATGCTAATCGCGAAATTTTCTTTGATGGAGCGACTAATGGTTTGCGTGTTAATTAACAGTACGCCAAAAACCCCTAAGACAAAAAGAACTAAAGCAATACTAATTACCACCGAAAGGTAGGCAGATCGCAATCTTCTTTTCGTAAATCGATCTTGTTTTGATGACATAAAATTAGTTTTATCGCTCTTCTGTGCGAAAGTAGCTATTTTGCTATTTATATTTTCCTAAAAAGCTGTTAAGTCGCTCGGTGGTCTTATCTTTAAGCCGATGGTTGTGCCCGAATGGCTGTTAGTAACAATGGTAAATTGTGCAGAGCGACATAGTTACTTTGCTTAATTTCGTCAGGTTATTTTGTTATCGGCTAATTGCTAGTTAAATAGATTCGCAAATTGAAGTACCTAGGTAGAAAAATCCTATTTTTTCTTATTATCTTAATTCCATTTTGGAGTTTTCTCGTTTGGTTTTTTTATCCCAAAATTGAGTTAGCAGGATTAATCTTAGATAAAACGGTTCTTGATCGCTCAGGTCTGGAGCATCGTTCCTTTAACTGGATTACCACCAATAATAAGTATGTAAAGCCCGACGGCTCACAATATGAGATTACCGAAGATTACTATGGCTTTTTTCCGGTAAATCGACCTGAATATGTGGTTAAAGATTTAACCGTTTTCAACCAAAAATAGATCGATAGTTTGGCGCGAGACCTGGAGTATCTCTATTATACAGATGCTTATGGTATCTATACCAATGAGTGGGTTTATGGAAGGGATATCAACGAAAGATCTCGTTTGTTTTATGGTGGTCTGTCGCAGCAAAGCTATTTGCTTTTTGAAAAGATGTTTCGCAACCGCAAGCTCGTAATTACCGAGTTTAATAATATAGCCTCACCTACGTCATTGAACTTACGCTACAAGATGCAACGCGTTTTGGAATCGGATTTCACAGGCTGGACGGGCCGTTATTATCACTCTTTGGATACGCTGTTAAATCCCGATATTCCGGGGTGGATGAAGCGTCTGCATCGTCGTTATTATAAAAAACCTTTCGCTTATCCCGACATTCCAGGTTTAGTTCTAGTGCACGAAACAGAAAGAATTTTAGTCTTGCAATCGGGTTTAGATCTTGATTACGAAATTCCTATTTTAAATACTAGTGATGCCTTAATGAAACGGTATGGGTTACCAGAGTTTATACGATACCCTTACTGGTTTGATATAAATTTCGCTAAGGATACCAATAACATTTATGCTAGTTATAAGATTCATACCAATTCACGTGGTGACTCTATTTTAGGTTCACAACTCTTACCCAATGAGTTTCCAGCCATTCTAGCCGATCACAAGGAGAATCTTCGTTGGTATTTTTGCGGAGACTGGGCGGATAGTCCCACCCCTTTTGGTTTAAGTTATTTTAAGGGAGTACAATTTTTACGCAAGTTTTTCTATAATAACCGCGATGAGCTGGATCGAAAGAAATTCTTTTGGGAATATTATGAGCCGCTTATTTCGGGAATTTTTGAGGACTACATTGCGATTAAAGATTCTATTTTCGGTCCGCGTCCATTGCCCTACGATTACCCGAATTATGTGCCTTATTATCGTCGCAATAATATGCCTTTACCGGATATCGATTTAATTGCCAGTGGGAGGGTATATGATCCAGAAGAAGTTTTAGGAACCCAATACAAGGAAAGAGCCTATCGCGATTCGGTGCTCCAGGCAGAAAGGGAGGAAGCAGCAAGAACGGGTTATTATATTGGAGAATATGGGGATACAGTTTATCTGAGTCAGGGTGAGATCACTGAATTAGAAGCGCAGGCACGATTCGAACAAGAAACTCAAGAAAAACGTGACTCGATTAACCAACGTCGTCTCGATTCCATTCGCGGGGAGGGGCAATTTGATCCGCGTTATCGCATGCAAAATGCTGGAGTAATCCCAAGTTTGCGAAGAGGGGGCAGAATGCCTTTTAGAATTCCACTAACAAAAGAGGATTTATCTAAACGGGAGGCTTTCAGAGATTCTTTACGAATTGTAAGAGAGGCCCGTCGGCAGGCTCGCGAAGATTCCCTCGCCGCTCTAAAAGGAGAAATAGTTAAAGTGAAGGAAGCAGAGCAAGAAAGGGAAGTTGTACCCATTGCGGCAAGTGAAGAATTCGTGATTGAGGAAAGGTTTAGACGCGGTGCTCGGGTAAGAGGGTCTTCTGGAGAAGCGGCTTCCAAGAAAATTAAGGATGAAAATGAAGCTGAAACGGAAGTCTTAGATAATTGGTCAAACGTGAATTCTCATCCGTCAAGCGAGGTGCTTATAGTGCCTAATCTTAATCGCTACAGAGTCGGCGGCAGATTGCCATCTTTTTACAAGCACGAGAAAGTAAAGAAAACAGAGGAGCAAGATTTAGCTACTAATAATGAGGATTTAACCGAGACAATTGAGCCACAAAGCACGATAACAGAACTTGTATTACCTGCCATAGTAGCGAGTGAAAATCAGAAGGTTTACCACATTATTGTAGCTAGTTTTACGAATAAGAAACAAGCGGAAAGCTTTTTAAAGCGCAAGAGATCAAAGGATTTGCAGCTGATTTACTTTCCAGAAAAAGGTACGTATCGGGTGTCCAAAGGGTCTTACCCTTCTATAAAAGATGCGAATAGAGCTTTGATAAATATCCTCGGTGCATTTCCCGATGCTTGGCTGTTGAAAGTATAAGGTGTTGTTTCCTGAAATTATTGAAGAGCTACCTCAAAGATTATTTTTTTTTGGTAGTTTTTTGTGGGCTGTAGTGGATGCGAATGCGAGGAGAAAGAAGCCATTATTTAGGCTTATGTAAGCGCAGAAAGCCATCGATAGGGATTTATGAAGACCTGAGTTCAACCTAAGACTAATCCTCAGATTCACTGGTAAGTGGTTCAACGGATGTTGGATTGCTGAAGTGTTATTGAGCAAAAAAAAGCCCTTAAGAATGAATGAACTAAGGCTTAAGGGCCAATATTAAATACGATTTGAAAGATCTAGCTAAGCTCCTGCAGGACTAGATCGCACTTGATTTTTTGAACTAGGGCTCGGTTTCGATATGGTAATCTTGCGACCTTTGCTGCCGTTGCTAGGCTTTTTAAAGCCAACGCGTTTCATGCTACCCCATGCTTTCTTGCCTTCGAAGAAATAATCCCAGTTTCCAGTTACGGAACAATATACCAAGAAGGGGTGGAAAATAAGCGGTTCTAAAAGTCCGGCTAGTACTAAACGCAATAGCTGACGACGCTTCTTGTAGTGGAAAAAAGTAATCTCTTCTATATATAAGGTTGCAATGGTAAAGGAAACTGTGTAACCGTAAATTAAGGCGATAAAGAGGTAAAGAAAGCTAATATTTATAACGCCTAAAAGGCTGAATAAAACTAAAAGTAAAATGCCAAAGGCCTCAATAAGAGGAGCTAACCATTCGAATAATAACCAATAAGGGTAGCTAATCATTCCTATTTTCCCGTAATAAGGATTTAGGAAAAGACGCTTGTGGGCAACTAAAGTTTCAAGTGCTCCGCGTGTCCAGCGGTTTCTTTGACGGCGCAAAACCGCCCAAGATTCGGGAACCTCGGTCCAGCACAAGGGATCAGGTACAAAACCTACCACGTAATCGATATCCTTTTCGCGGGCATAACGGCGCATTCTTACGGTAAGCTCCATGTCTTCCCCAATAGTATCGTCGTCGTATCCGCCACAAGCAATAACTAGCTCTTTTTGGAACACTCCTAAGGCGCCACTAATTAATAGAAGGCCGTCTAAAGATCCCCAAGCCACCCGTCCTAATAAAAAGGATCGCAGATACTCTAGGGTTTGAAATTGCGACAGAAGCTTATTAGGTACATTGATTTCGGTGATACGGCCTTTATCAATTTTACAGTTATTTGCAATCCTTACCACACCACCGGTGGCGATCATGTTTTTCTCTGTTTCCTCGAGAAAAGGCTTCATTAATTTCAGAAGACAGTCTTCCTCTAAAATACAATCAACGTCAATGTTTAGAGTATACTCGCCGGTAGATACGTTAATAGCAGCATTTAGAGCATCTGATTTACCGCCGTTCTCCTTATCAACCACCACCAGATTATTGTAGGCTGGGTTTTTCGATTTGTAAACAGCCTTAACATTTTTAGTAGCCAAAGTATAATTCACCGCAAAGTCAACCCGTTCTAAATGGTACTCTTCTATCAATTTAATGAGGCTTCGATCACGGCTACCATCATTGACTACAATCACCTCAAAATTGGGATAGCGAATAGATAATAGGGAGCGCACGTTTTCGATAATGCTTGCTTCCTCATTGTAGGCTGGCGCCAAGATGGAAACGGTAGGCGCTTCTGGGCTTTGTAAAATATTTAAGTAATCGGTGTAGGAGTTACGACGCAGGTATTTACGAGCTTGCACCACGGATAAAATACCAAGCACGAGATAGGAAACCATTACGAAAACGGTGTACCCGTAGGTAACGAAAAAGAAGACATAGATTAATACATCTATGAATGAATTCTGATTATCAAATTCTATCATCCAAAATATGCTTCACAATGCTTTCTCCTTTTTCGGAAAGCTCCTGTTCTTTGTAACTTACTAATACATCTCTGCGTCCCAGGCGCTTTAAAGATTGTGCGGCTTCAAAAACTAAGTCGTACTCTTTTTCGCGTGCAATGGTTTCTCTCAGGAAGCCAACTTCCTTGGAGCCTCCTAAGTCGCCCATGGCGCATAAGATTTGTTTTTTAATTCTGATTTTCTTGGTCAGCTCGTAAACTTCATAAAGATTTTCTAGGCATTCCGCATAAGCCAATTCACGCGCCGTATCAATGGCTTTCTCTTGTACTTTTTCATCTTTATGATACAGCAGTTTCCGAAGTTCTCCTTTTTCGTGATACTGATTAAGGTTACGCATAATCATGAGGCCAAAAACCACTACTGAGTTATTGTCAGATCTTAACCATTTACCCATGCGATCAATGAGCTCGTATTCAAACTTTAAACTTTGATCAAGTAATCTGATCTGCTGCCATTCACTCATGGGTGTGTCTAGATCGTCAAGAAAGCCCATTGCCTTTTTGCCACCAAGTTTTACAGCAGCATACTGAGCTTCGTAGCGTACATTCTGATTTTCGTAATCGGTGTATTGTAAAATGTCGAATAAAGATTCGCCCATGCGCATGGTGCTAAGATCATTAATAGCCTTAATGTGCCACTCTCCAATACGTAGGTTATCTAATGCAATCTGCTTAAGACCAATCTCGCGGTAAAGCATCTCCAAACGGTTGAAGGCTTCGCCGCCCAGATTTCGGTGATAATAAAGAATGAGCTCGTTAAGAATCGCCATATTCGATTTGCGGTAAAGGGCGGAATCTACAATACGATTGATTTTTTTGATGGCATCTTTAAATTCTCCGCCGTCGTATTCGCTAAAAACAATTTCCTGAATAATAGGCTCAACATTTCGGCTGATACGTCTTTCGCGATTTTCAACACTATTTTTTCTAGATCTTTCACGCAAAACAATAACAATCATTGCAGCCGCTAGTATCAAAAGACTGATAACCAAAAAGAGTACGATTTTGTACCGTGGCTCAAGGGCTACTAGGAAGTAATAGGTTTCGGTGAAAAATCTGCTCACGATAACTTATTTTTTAGCGTTTTTCAACAGCTTTTTTATTCTAACGGATAATTCATTCGGACTAAAAGGTTTGGTCATAAAGTCATCTGCCCCAAGGTCAAACGCTTTTAAAACAGCCGTTTCAGAGTTTAGAGAGGTTAGCATTAATACCGGGGCATCAGTTCCTCTCTCCTTTAATATCTTAACAAGCTCAAAGCCACTAATAAAGGGCATCATAATGTCACTAATGATTATTTGATACTCATCGCTTTCAATCTTCTGAATGGCTTTTTCGCCATCTTCAGCCGTATCAACATCGTAACCATCTTTGGTTAGTTTAAAGGCTAATGCGTCACGAATTAATGGTTCGTCATCAACAATTAATATTTTTGCTCTATCACTCATGGTCTGGTAAAATTCTTTTAAACATTACAAATGTATTTTTTAAAGAATGTAGCATTCCCAATTTTAGATTAGAGGTTTAAAATTTAAGACGTGCAGCACATACAACTATGAACAGAAGGCTAAATAACTTAAGTGAATTGATTAACAGGTCTGCAATAAACCATGAAATTTCGATTGTTGTGTTCACGGGAGCGGGTATGAGTGCGGAAAGTGGCATAAGTACCTTTCGTGATCAAAATGGTCTTTGGGAGAATCATAAACTGGAGGAGGTAGCAAGTATTGAGGCTTGGCACCGCAATCGGGCTTTGGTATTGGATTTTTACAACCAACGGCGACGTCAATTATTGCAGGTGAAACCCAATAAAGGGCACGAAGCCTTAGTAGAAATGGAAAAGGGTTTCCCTAATTTGCAGGTAATAACTCAAAATGTTGATGATCTCCACGAAAGGGCGGGCCAGACAAATGTGCTGCACTTGCATGGTCAATTGAGAACTTCTCGCAGCACTGGACCAGGAGAGGAGGTTTATGATATTGACGGATCAGAACTGACTTTAGGGGATACTTGTCCGAATGGTTTTCAGTTACGCCCTAATATTGTTTGGTTCGGAGAAATGGTTCCTGCCTTTGAAGAAGCGCTGTCCCTAGTTTCGCAATGTGATTTGTTAATCGTTGTGGGTACTTCATTGTCGGTATATCCAGCCGCAAGTTTATTGGACTATGTTAGCGCACAAACCAACATTCTTTTAATAGACCCTAATGAACCCAGTTTCAGAGGTTCTAAGCGTATTTATCATTTTCCCGCGAAAGCGTCGCGTGGCCTTATGGAACTCGCAAGATTATTAATGCCTTAGCGCTCTAAAAATTCCATTAATAAATTATATCTTTGCCGCAAATTGAGGGGGCTATTGTCCCCTCTTTTATTAGGCGATAACTATGGATAAGGCGAAAGTTAGAGAATTGTTGGATCGGGCTCTTGAGCAAGAGTCGGCATTTTTAATTGATTTTTCGATTAGTTCATCCAACGTAATAAACGTTAGCGTGGATACTTTGGAAGGTATAACCTTGAAAGGGATTACCGCAGTTAGTCGCATGATAGAGCATAATTTGGACCGTGAGGTTGAAGACTTCGAACTAAGTGTAAGTTCCCCAGGGGTAGGTAGCCCTTTATTGGTTAAAGATCAGTATATTCAAAATATTGGTCGCGACTTAAAGGTTAAAACAACTAATGATGAGGAATTTGTGGGTGAATTGCTTGCTTTTGAGGAGGAGATTTTAACTTTGCAGTGGGAAGAACGTGTGCCCAAGGAAGTTGGGAAAGGAAAAGTAACAGTAAAAAATGAGGCTCAGATTGCTTTAGCAGACGTAAAAGAAGCTAAAGTTCAGGTGAGATTCAATTAAGGAATAGGCAGCTATGGAAAATCAGGCTATTATAGAGAGTTTTGCCGACTTTAAAGACGAGAAAAACATCGACAGAGTTACGCTTATGGCGATTCTGGAGGATGCTCTGCGTAATCAGCTTAAGAAAAAATATGGCAGCGATGATAACTTTGACATCATCGTAAACCCGGATAAAGGGGATGTGGAAATTTGGAGAAACCGGGTAATTGTGGAAGACGATGAGTTGGAAGACGATAATACGGAAATAGCTTTCAGTGAAGCATTAAAAATCGAGCCTGACTTTGAAGTAGGCGAAGAGGTGTCAGAAGAGTTGAAGCTGATCGATCAAGGTCGTCGCTTCGTTCTTGCTTTCCGTCAGAACCTAGTTCAGAAAATTCAAGAGCATGATAATAGCATAATCTACAAGAAGTACAAAGACATGGAAGGTGAAATCCTTACCGGCGAAGTACATCATGTTAGACCAAGAGCAGTTATCATTTATGATGATGACCAGAATGAATTGATCTTGCCAAAGGATCAGCAAATTCCCCGCGACTTCTTCCGTAAGGGAGATACCATTCGCGCAGTTGTAAAGGATGTAGATTTAAGAGGAACCAAGCCGGTTATAATCTTATCCCGCACCAGCGAAAAGTTCTTAGAAAAACTTTTTGAACAAGAAATTCCTGAGGTTTTTGATGGTTTAATTACCGTAAAAAAAGTAGTACGTGAGCCAGGTGAAAAAGCCAAAGTAGCGGTAGAGTCTTACGATGATCGTATTGATCCAGTAGGTGCTTGTGTTGGGATGAAGGGAAGCCGAATTCATGGTATTGTGCGTGAATTAGGAAACGAGAATATTGATGTTATCAATTATACTAGTAATGACCAGCTTTTGATTCAAAGGGCTTTAAGTCCTGCGAAAATTAGCAGCATTACTTTAGATACAGAGGCCGCTAGAGCAGATGTGTTTTTAAAACCGGAAGAGGTTTCTAAAGCGATCGGTAAAAGAGGTCTAAATATAAAATTAGCGGGTTTATTAACTGGCTATGAAATAGACGTGTATCGCGACGTAGATGAGAATGAAGATGTAGAGTTGACAGAGTTTTCGGATGAAATCGAAGCTTGGGTTATTGAAGCTCTGCGCACCATCGGTTGTGATACAGCAAAAAGTGTGTTAGATTTATCTGTGGAGGAATTAGTTACTAGAACCGATCTAGAGCAAGAGACCATAGAGGATGTGCGCAGGGTGCTGCGTGCTGAGTTTGAGGAATAATTTTAAATTAATTACATGGCTGAAAAGTCGCTACGACTTAGTCAACTGGCAAAAGAGTGTAATATTGGAGTAAGCACGGTTTCTGATTTTCTTCAGCAACTAGGTGTGGAGGAAAAGTTACGCCCAAATACCAAAGTTTCTGGAGATTATATCCAGAAGGTTATGGAAAAGTTTGCGCCAGACAAAGCTAAAAAAGAAGCTTCTGAAGAAGTAGTTCGGAAGAAGCAAGAGGAAAAAGAAGCAATGTTGCGTGAGCGCGAAGAAGAACGCGCAGCGGAGGAGGCTTCTAAACCTATTTTGGCAGGACCTAAAATGGTTGGTAAAATAGATTTGGAGTCGAAAGCTAAACCTGCAAGTAAAGAGGAACAACCTAAGCCTAAAGCTCCGGAGCCGAAAGAAGAAACTCCGGAAATAATTGCGGAAACTCCTGCTCCAGTGGAAGCACCTCCAAAAGAAGAGCCTAAAGCAGAGGAAATTTCAGCTCCTAAAGAGCTTGAAAAAGAGGTTAAGGCCGAAGAGCCGAAAGCTGAGCCAAGTGCTGAGGAGAAAGTAGATAACCCAGTTATAGAGCTTCCTGTCAAAGAAGAGCCTTTAGCCAAAGAAGAACCGAAAGCCGCTGAAAAGCAGGCAGAGGAAATCCCTGCAGTTGAAGAGAAAAAGGAAGAACCAAAGAAAGCTTCAAATAAACCAGCCGCAGAGAAACCGGTGGTGCGTTTCACTAAGGCCATTCCGAAGGAAGAGCCCAAGGTAATGCCGAAAGAGGCAGCAGAACCTGCCGAAGCAGATGCTCAATCAGTAGAAGCTCCAAAAGAAAATAATGACATTACTACCAAATATGCTAAACTTAGTGGCCCTAAGTTTACGGGTGAAAAGGTAGACCTTAGTAAGTTTGAAAAGAAACCCAAGAAGAAAGTAGCTTCTAGTGTTGACAATAAGGCCGATCTAAATAAAAAGCGTAAGCGTAAGAGAATTCCGAGCGCTGGTGAAACTAATGCGAATGCACGTCCTGGTCAAACAGGTGGCGGAGCTAGGTCCACTGGTCCGAATAAAGGAAGACCAAATCGCGGAGCGAAGCCAGAACCGAAACGTGAGTTAACCGAGGAAGAAGTTCAAAAGCAAATTAAAGAAACCCTAGAAAAATTAACTAGCGGTGGGCGTAAGAATAAAGGGGCTAAACTTCGTCGTGAGAAACGTCAGGAAAGGAGAGAGCAAGATGCCCTGAACGAGGCCATACAGCAAGAGGAGGATAAAATTATTAAGGTAACAGAATTTGTAACCGTAAGTGAATTAGCAAATATGATGGATGTTGGGGCAACCCAGATTATCTCATCGTGCATGTCACTAGGTATGATGGTAACCTTAAATCAGCGTCTTGATGCCGAAACCTTAACGATTGTGGCTGACGAATTCGGATTCCAAGCAGAGTTCGTAGATTCTGAAGTAACAGATGCTATTGCGGAAGAGGCAGATTTAGAAGAAGATTTACTACCCCGTGCGCCAATTGTAACGGTAATGGGTCACGTTGATCACGGTAAAACATCTTTACTGGATTATATCCGTAAGGCCAATGTTATAGCTGGTGAATCGGGTGGTATTACTCAGCATATTGGGGCTTATTCTGTTGAAATTGAAAGTGGACAACACATTACTTTCCTCGACACTCCTGGGCATGAAGCTTTTACAGCGATGCGCGCGAGAGGTGCCAAGGTTACTGATGTTGCCATTATCGTAGTTGCAGCGGATGATGCAGTAATGCCTCAAACCAAAGAAGCTATTAGCCATGCGCAGGCGGCAGGTGTACCAATCGTATTTGCGATTAACAAGGTAGACCGTGACGTTGCCAATCCTGAAAAGATTAAAGAGCAATTGGCACAAATGAACCTTCTAGTAGAAGACTGGGGTGGAAAAGTACAATCGCAAGATATTTCTGCTAAGTCGGGTCTTGGGGTAAATGAGATCTTAGAAAAAGTATTGCTAGAAGCAGAAATGCTAAACTTAAGAGCTAACCCTAATCGTCGTGCGAGCGGTGCTGTGATTGAAGCAGCCTTAGACAAAGGTCGTGGATACGTAACCACTATCTTGGTGCAAAATGGTACCTTGAAAATTGGTGATTACGTTTTAGCTGGACAGTATAGTGGTAAGGTTAAAGCCATGTTAGATGAAAGAGGTCATCGTGTTGATGTAGCAGGTCCTGCTCGTCCGGTAACTATTCTTGGTTTAGATGGCGCGCCCCAAGCTGGTGATAATTTCACCGTAATGGAGGATGAGCGTGAAGCAAAACAAATTGCAGCGAAACGAACTCAGTTACAACGCGAGCAAAGCGCACGTTCGCAGAAAAACCTGACGCTCGAAGAAATTGGCCGTCGTTTAGCGGTTGGAGATTTCCAAGAATTAAATGTTATCGTTAAAGGTGATGTGGATGGTTCTATTGAGGCATTAGCTGACAGCTTACAGAAACTGTCCACCGAGGAGATTCAAGTAAACATTATCCACAAGGCAGTAGGTCAGATTTCGGAAGGTGATATCCTTCTTGCAGCCGCATCGAATGCTATTATTGTTGGATTCCAAGTACGACCATCTTCAAGCGCTAGAAGATTAGCAGAGAAAGAACATGTAGACGTAAGACTTTACTCTATTATCTACGATGCGATTAACGAAATTAAAGATGCGATGGAAGGTATGCTTTCACCAGACTTTAAAGAGGAAATCGTATGTAATGTGGAAATCCGTGAAACCTTTAAAATCTCTAAGGTGGGTACGATTGCAGGTTGTTATGTACTAGATGGAACCATTACGCGTAACACCGATGTTCGTATTATTCGCGACGGCGTAGTAGTTTATACTGGCGAATTAGCTTCTTTGAAACGTTTCAAAGACGATGTGAAAGAGGTTAAGAAAGGCTACGAGTGTGGATTGAATATCAAGAATTATAATGATATTAGAGTTGGCGATATTATCGAGGGCTACCAACAAGTAGAAGTGAAGAAAACGCTATAATTAAATAGCTCATATATTTAAAAGCCGACTTGAAAAAGTCGGCTTTTTTTATGCTCGATAAATTTTGGTATTTCTTTGGAGGTGAAATGAAGATGCGAAATTGTTGTTTTTCACCCTACCCTTGTGGGTGATTTTTTGAAATAAGAGCACAACATCTTAAAGAATAACTTAGAAGCAATCGTATTTTACTCACCTATATTTTAAATGTAATGATACAAGGGCATCTGTATTTGCTGTCAGTCTTCAAAAAGCTAACAATTAATCTTTGGCGCATATTAATTTACAAAAGGCTGCAAACTTAAAGCTGATCCGTTAAAAGTGGTTTTAAAGAACGCAGTAATCGATGCTAATCCCTAATCCCTAATCCTCCAAATTTAGCTTCGGATATTTTATGTTAGTCTCTACCACAAAACTTCCTGGGAATTCGTTTATTATATTTCGCAGGAAGGCTTCCGCCTCCAAGCGCGTTCTAAAATCGCCGATTTGAGTGCGGTATTCAGGTACTTCATACAATAAATAGGCGGGAACATTTCGGTAAGCTTTTAAAAATTGCCATCTTTGCTTTAGGCAGTCATTTTTATTTCCGTTAAAAATTTGCACCCGAAAACCTTTCAACTCCTGAAATTTCCCCCCTTTACGTTGCATTAAGAAGAGGGTGTTTTGCACAGCCGGACTCATTTCCACTCGAGCAGCACCTGAGTTTGGTGAAATAGTTTGTGCATCTAATTGAAAGCCAAAGAGCAAGAAAAAAAGGAAGAGGATTGAATTTTTAAGCATGGTTTTAAAGTGAAATTAGATGTAAAAGTAGTTTATTTGCGTCCTGAAATAAACGGGGCACAAAGTTATTTAGACCTAATTTAAATTGTGACGAGTCTTTATTGATCCTTTCGAGAAAGGCTTTATAGCTTAAATTTGCCCTCCAAACTTAGAAATCTAGGATATTAGGTTCATCTATGAATAAACAACGTACTCTCAGGCTGTTTTCGCATTCCTTCTTGATGCTATTTATTGCGGTACTTTCAGCAAGTACACTGCAGGCGCAAGAATTTACGGGGGATGTCGCTAATGGAAAATCCTTGTTCAACGGGCAGTGTGCTGCCTGTCACAAGCTCGATAAAAAGGTGGTTGGTCCTGCTTTAGGGGATGTAACTACTCGTCGCTCCAAAGAATGGTTATATGCTTGGATTAAAGATAACCAAGCGCTTCGTGAGTCTGGTGATGCTGATGCTATCGCGATTTACGAGGAGTATAATGGTTCTATCATGCCAGCTTTCCCTGGTTTATCGGATGATGACATCAACGATATCTTAGCCTATACCATTGAAGGCTCGAAGCCCAAAGAGGTGATTGTAGATCCAAATGGTCCAGTTACGACGGTGGTAGCCGAAAATGATAACACCGTATTACTTTATATCCTTGGGGGTATCTTAATCTTCTTGGTGCTTTTACTGGCACGTGTAAAAAACACCTTAAAGCAAGTTCAGGGCGAGGGTGTAACAACGCTTGCGCAAGATGCCAATATATTCACCCGTACGGCCCTTAAGAACCCGCGTATAGTAACAGTTTTAACCCTTTTGGTAGCCGTAGTTTTCTTACAGCAGCTTTACTTAGGACTAATGGTAGTGAACGTTGATACAAACTATCAACCTAGTCAGCCCATAAAGTTCTCACATGAACTTCACGCAGGTACAAATCAGATTGACTGTAATTATTGCCATTCTGGTGCTAGAAAAAGTAAGCATTCGAATATTCCTTCTGCTAATGTTTGTATGAACTGCCATATGTACATCCAAGAAGGTCCTAAGTACGGTACCGAGGAAATTGCGAAGATTTATACGGCTATCGGTTTTGATCCGGAAAGTGGCACTTATATCGAAGATTATGAGCAGAAACCTATTAAATGGGTTCGTATTCATAAGTTACCTGACTTAGCCTATTTTAATCATGCACAGCACGTAACTGCTGGTAACGTGGAATGTCAAACTTGCCATGGTCCTATTCAGGAAATGGAAGAAGTGTATCAGTACTCGCCCCTCACCATGGGATGGTGTATTAACTGTCACCGAGAAACTAAAGTAGATGTTAAGTCTAACGACTACTATAAGGATATGCATGCCAAGCTTAAAGGAAAGTATGGTCCGAATGCAGAAATCACCGTGGAAATGATCGGTGGATTGGAATGTGGAAAATGTCACTATTAAAAGCTAAATCTCCAAAGTAGAATGGCTGAAAACAAAAAATACTGGAGAGGAATTTCCGAGCTCGAGAATCCAGAAATGGTCAAAACTCTGAGTGAGCAAGAATTTCCTGATCAAATTTCAAATGAGGAGTTCTTAGGAAATAAAGAAAACCTAGATAGTACTCATACTTCAAGACGTGATTTTCTAAAATACATGGGCTTCTCAACTGCCGCAGCAACTTTAGCTGCTTGCGAGAGTCCTGTATACGAATCACTTCCCTATGTAGTGGCGCCAGAGGAAATTATCCCGGGTATCGCTAATTACTATTCTTCAAGTTATTACGATGGTCATGATTTCGCTTCCTTGTTAATCAAAACAAGAGAAGGTCGTCCGATTAAAGTAGAGAACAATAAAGAAGCAGGTATCAATGCAAGTGCCAATACGCGTGTTCACGGTTCGGTACTTAATTTATACGATGCAACTCGCTTGCAAAGACCAGCCGTTAACGGTCAAGAGTCTAATTGGTCGAGCTTGGATAAAGAAATAATGGCGGGCTTGGCTAAAGCTGAAGCAGAAGGGAAACAAGTAGTGGTATTAACTTCTACAGTTTTGAGTCCTAGCCAAAAGAAATTGATCAACACTTTCGGCGCGAAGTACACCAACTTTAAGCATGTAAGTCAAGATCCTTTTAGCTATTCTGAGAAATTAGATGCTTGGCAAGAGGCTACTGGCAAGAGAGCTTTACCGATGTATCATTTCCAAAATGCCAAAGTTATTGTTAGTGTTGGCGCCGATTTCTTAGGGGATTGGGTTGGACAAAGTGTTAGCGCCGACTATGCCAAAACTCGTATACCGGGCAAGGATATGTCACGTCACTTTCAAATTGAAGCAGGCATGAGCCTAACGGGTTCTAATGCAGATAAGCGTTATAAGCTTAAAACTTCAGAACACGGTGAATTCTTAGCAGCTCTTTACAATGAGTTGGCTAGTGCCAAAGGAGCAAGTACTGTATCAGGTGTTAAATCATCTATGCAAAATGAGGCCAAAGCGGTGGCCAAAGAATTATTAAATGCCGGTAATGCTGGTTTAGTAATTTGTGGAGGCAATAATAAGGACCATGAGTTGCTTTGTATTGCTATTAACGACTTACTAGGCAATAAAGAGATTACCGTTTCTCATAAAATTAGAACTTATTTACGTCAGGGTGATAATAAAGCCTTCAAAGCTTTAATCGCCGACATGAATGCGGGTAAAGTGGGAGTGATTATCACTAACAACTTGAACCCGGCTTATGTTGCTGCTGGAATAGCCAATATAGCTGAGGCCTTCAAGAAGGTTCCAACTACAGTGGCTGTAACCATGAAGTACGACGAAACTGCACAAATTTCTAGTCTGGTTGCTGCAGAAAATAACTATTTAGAGTCTTGGGGCGATTTTATGGCAGCAGATGGGCATTATAGCCTTCAGCAGCCTACTATCAAGCCTTTATTTGATACGCGTTCTTTCGAAGATAACTTATTAAAGTGGTCTGGTTTAAGTGCCGATTATCATAACTATATAAAAGAGAACTGGAATAGCAATATTCTTAACGGTACTCAATGGTCTACTGTCTTGCACGATGGTGTTTATACAGCAACTTCTAGTGCACCAATGATGGATGCGGTAGTAGAAGGATTTGGTTCAAGCCTAAATCTTGACTTAGCTGGTATCGGTGCTAGAGTGTCTAAAGAGGCCAAAGCAATAAAAGGTTTAGAAATAAACTTTAATCAGTTAACTGGTATGGGTGTGGGTACCATTGCTAATAACCCTTGGTTATTGGAATTCCCAGATCCGATTAGCCGTGTTAGCTGGGATAACTATTTAACGGTTGCTGCTGCAGATGCGGTAGAATTAGGTTTACGTCATTGGAATGAATCGAATGGTGCTTTAAACGGTAACCTAGCCAATGTAACTGTTAATGGTGTTGTTCTAGAAAATGTACCGGTGTTTATTCAGCCTGGTCAAACTATTGGAACCGTGGGTCTAGCTGTTGGTTTTGGTAGAGTAGGAGCTGGTGCTGTGGCTGATAAAGTGGGGGTAAATGCTTTCCCACTAATGGCGGGAGCTCACCATGCTGAAGTTAAAGTAGAGGCTATAGCAGAATCTAAGCATGAATTTGCCTGTATTCAATTAGCGCACACCATGATGGGTCGCGATATTGTTAAGGAAGTTACCTTAGATACATTCTTAGCGAGCCCAGGAAAAACAGAAGATTTTACGGGTTGGAATGAGCCACCACGTTTCGAAACACATAAAGGTGCTTTAACGAGCGAAGACGCGAACCTATGGGATGATTTTGATCATCAGACTGGGCATATGTGGAATATGTCTATTGATCTTAACCTTTGTAACGGATGTGGTGCCTGTGTTATAGCTTGTCACTCCGAAAATAACGTACCGGTAGTTGGTAAAGAGGAAATGCGTAAGAGCCGTGATATGCACTGGTTGCGTATTGACCGATACTATAGCTCAGATATTACTACTGAAAATGCTGCGGCAAACGGCTACGAAGGGATAGGTTTATTTGGTAAAGGTGCTACCGATATGTACGCTGATATGGAAGTACCAAGTCAGAGCCCTGAGGTATTCTTCCAACCGGTGATGTGTCAGCATTGTAATCATGCTCCATGTGAGACGGTTTGTCCAGTGGCAGCGACAACTCACTCTGCGGAAGGTTTAAACCACATGACTTACAACCGTTGTATTGGTACGCGTTACTGCGCCAACAACTGTCCATATAAAGTACGTCGCTTTAACTGGTTCGAGTATCATAACAATACCAAGAACTTTGGCGACAATTACGCTATGAATGAAGATTTAGGCCGTATGGTGTTAAATCCAGACGTAACTGTGCGTTCACGTGGTGTAATGGAAAAATGCTCTATGTGTATCCAACGCATTCAGCTTGGTAAATTAGAGGCTAAGAAAGATGGTAAGGCTCTTAAAGATGGTGCAGTTAAAACAGCCTGTCAGAGTGCTTGCGATACAAACGCTATTGTTTTTGGTGATGTGAATAACAACCAAAGTGAAGTGTTTAAATTGAAAAAAGACCAACGGATGTATCACCTTCTTGGAGAAGTTGGAACACAGCCATCGGTATTTTACCAAGTTAAAGTAAAGAATACAACTGCTTAAATTTAAAGGAAATTCATGCATTACGAAGCGCCAATACGTAAACCTTTAATTGAGGGCGACAAATCGTACCACGACATAACATTAGATGTTGTTCGTCCGGTTGAGTCATCCGCACCAAGATCTTGGTGGATTGTGTTTAGCCTTGCCTTAGTCGCATTTTTATGGGGAGTAGGATGTATCCTATACACCATCGGAGTGGGAATTGGCACCTGGGGTTTGAATAAAACTGTAGGTTGGGCTTGGGATATTACCAATTTTGTGTGGTGGGTAGGAATCGGTCACGCCGGTACTCTTATCTCCGCGGTACTTTTATTATTCCGTCAGAAATGGAGAATGTCAATTAACCGTTCTGCGGAAGCGATGACTATTTTCTCAGTAATTCAAGCGGCTCTTTTCCCTGGTATTCACATGGGACGTATCTGGATGGCTTATTTTGTATTACCTATTCCTAACCAATTCGGTTCTTTGTGGGTAAACTTTAATTCGCCTTTACTTTGGGATGTGTTCGCAATATCAACTTACTTCTCTGTATCAGTTGTTTTCTGGTATGTAGGTTTAATACCTGATTTCGCGATGATTCGTGATCGTGCCGTAAAACCTGTACAAAAACATATCTACAAAATCTTAAGTTTTGGTTGGGGTGGAAAAGCAAAACACTGGCAACGTTTCGAGGAGGTATCTTTGGTACTAGCAGGTTTGGCGACCCCTTTGGTACTTTCGGTACACACTATTGTATCGATGGACTTTGCTACCTCGGTAATTCCAGGTTGGCACACCACTATCTTTCCTCCCTATTTTGTGGCAGGTGCGATTTTCTCTGGTTTCGCCATGGTACAGACCCTTTTGATTATTGTAAGAAAAGTATTCTCTATGGAGGAATACATTACTATTCAGCACATTGAAATGATGAATATTGTAATTATGCTTACGGGATCTATTGTAGGTGTGGCTTACATTACCGAGTTATTTATCGCTTGGTATTCGGGCGTAGAATATGAACAATACGCTTTTCTTAATAGAGCAACTGGTCCTTACTGGTGGGCATATTGGAGCATGATGACTTGCAACGTTTTTTCACCACAGTTTATGTGGTTCAAGAAGCTAAGAACAAGTATAATGTTCACCTTCTTCATCTCTATTATAGTAAATATTGGTATGTGGTTCGAGCGTTTCGTGATTATCGTGACCTCTCTACATCGCGATTATTTACCCTCTAGCTGGAGTATGTTCTCGCCTACTTTCGTAGATATTGGCATCTTCATCGGTACAATCGGTTTCTTCTTTGTATTATTTCTACTTTATGCACGTACCTTCCCGGTAATTGCTCAAGCGGAATTGAAAACAATTTTGAAATCATCTGGAGATAATTATAAGAAACTTCAAGAGCAAGAAGATCATGGCGACCACTAACCAAATTATAGTAAATGCCTTATACGACGATGACGACGTATTATTGGCAGGTGTAAAACAAGTGCGCGAAAAGGGCTTAGAGATACAGGAAGTGTATTCTCCTTTTCCAGTACATGGCTTGGATAAGGCTATGGGCTTAAAAGAAACACGGATTGCTATTGCTGCCTTCATGTACGGGCTTTTAGGATTAACCACTGCCATTAGCATGACTTATGGTATGTTGATAATCGATTGGCCCATGAATATTGGGGGTAAGCCGAGTTTTACTTGGGGAGAGAACATGCCAGCTTTCGTTCCTATAATGTTCGAATTAACCGTATTCTTTGCGGCGCACTTAATGGTTTGGACTTTCTTCTTTAGAAATAAAATTTATCCAGGATGTAAGGCTCAAAACCCAGATCCTAGAACTACGGATGACAAATTCCTTATGGAAGTTGTATCTAGCGGCGATACAGAAGAATTAATGAGCTTATTAAAGCAAACTGGTGCTATTGAGGTAAGTGTAAACAACGCGGAACATGCTTAAGAGACAATTAGTGAAAAACATAGCTTTACTGCTAAGTGCAGGGCTGTTAATCAGCTCTTGTAAGCAAGAAGAAAATCATAGAGGCTACCAATATATGCCAGATATGTATGATGGCCCCGCTTTGGAAGCTTACGCAGGTTATGATCAATTTGGGGACAGCATATCATCTCTTAAACCTGTGGAGGGTACTGTTTCTAGAGGCTTTATGAGCTATCAAGAATATAGCCCCGACGCGGATGGATATGCAATGGCTAAGGCCGAAATGCAAATGCCTGATGGTATTATGGCTGATGAGAAGACTATGGCGGAAGCCAAAGAGCTTTATAATATATTCTGTACACATTGCCACGGTGATAAGGGTATGGGACAAGGTATTTTGGTTAAGAACGAAAAATTCTTAGGCGTACCCTCTTATGGTGATAGAGATATTAATTTCGGTACAATCTTCCACGTAATAACATACGGTAAAGGGGTGATGGGTTCACATGCCTCTCAAGTTACTCCGGAAGAAAGATGGAAATTAGCTCTTTATGTGATGAAGTTGAAAAGCGACATGACGCCCAAAGAAGAAACGACTACCGAGGGTAGCGGAGAGTAAACTGACTAGATAAAGCATTAAAACAATCTTTTAACTATTATAAGATGTTTGAATTTTCAAGCCGCTTAAAAACAATTTCTTACGTACTGATTCTTATCGGTGCTATTTCCGTAGGGTTTAGCTTCCTCGCAGGAGGAAGTGACCACCATGACGAAGCGAGTCACGGGGAAGGAGAACACGCAACTACTGAAGCTCATCACAGTCCTGCGGCAAGTCATGCCCATGGTCATGATGCTATGCCAAAAACGGATGATTTCAGTTATCACAAAGGGGCATCGAGAGCAATCCCGAAGAATAATCATTTCTACACGTCACCCAATGCGGAGCATGATGCGGAACATGCTCATCATCAGGAACAGAATAAGCCTTGGGCAAACCTATTGGTGAATAGTTTTTTCGCCTTAGCGATTGGCTTAGGTGCTTTATTCTTTATGGCACTTCAATACGCAGCGCAAGTAGGCTGGACGGTAGTGCTTTTGCGTGTTTTAGAAGGGATTACAAGTTTTATTTGGGTGCCAGGATTAGTGATTCTAATCATTATCGTAACAGGTTGGTTCCACTTAGGAGGTAACCACGTTTATCACTGGATGGCTGAAGGTATTATGATTCCAGGTAGTGAAAATTACGATTCAATCATTGCGGGTAAAGAGGGTTACTTAAATGGGCCATTCTTCACCATTAGATCAATCATTTATTTAGCAGGCTGGATTGGCGCAGCATTTTTATTGAGAAAAATGAGCTTGAAAATGGAGCAGTCAGGGGTAGATTACAATCAAAACTGGGCCAAGATGCGTAATGTGGGTGCTGGATTTTTAGTATTCTTTGCGGTTACTTCTTCAATGAGTGCTTGGGATTGGATTATGAGTATTGATACGCACTGGTTTAGTACTTTATTTGGATGGTATGTTTTCTCAACCATCTTTGTATCGTCTCTTACTGCATTAATGATGGTAGTACTTTACCTTAAAGGGAAAGGGTACTTGCCAGAGGTTAATAAGAGTCACATCCATGACATTGCTAAGTTTATGTTCGCCTTCTCTATTTTCTGGACTTACCTATGGTTCTCCCAGTATATGTTGATCTGGTATTCAAACATCCCAGAAGAGGTTACTTATTACATGATGCGCTTTGATGAGTATAAAGTGTTATTCTTCACCATGGTAGCACTGAACTTTATCTTCCCTGTTACTATTTTAATGAGTAGAGATTCAAAACGTAATCGGGGCTTCATCTTTACAGCCGGTATTATAATTTTATTTGGACACTGGTTAGACATCTTTATTATGATTATGCCAGGTTCTGTAGGTGCAAGTGGAAGCGTGACTTTAATTAACATGGGAACATTATTAGGATTTGTAGGCTTATTTATTTTAGTAGTGTTTAACACTATTAAAAAGGCACCGTTGATGATAAAGAACCACCCCATGTTTGTGGAGAGTAAACATTTCCATATTTAATATTTAAATAGCTAGCTATAAATGGATACATTATTAATTATTGTTGTAGCCCTTCTCGCTGTAATTGCCTTAACACAGGCGATAAGAATCTTCGAGATATCTTCAAAGATTAAGGGTACTGATAATGACATTAAGGTTAACGACAAGGATAACAACGCTCAGGGTTGGTTAATGCTTTTGTTCTTAATCTTCTTCTTTGGGGCTTTTGCCTGGATGGTGAGTGAATACATGGATTTAACCCTACCAGTTTCGGCTTCTGAGCATGGTAATGAGATTGATAGCCTTTGGGATATTTCAATGGGAGTTATCATTTTAGCCTTCTTTGTTACTCAGCCCTTATTATTTGGTTTCGCCTATATGTTTCGCGGGAGAAAAACCCGAAAGGCGACTTATATGGAGCATAATAATAAATTAGAGCTTTTCTGGACCGGTATCCCTGCGGTTATTTTAGCCGGTTTGATCCTTTATGGACTTACTACATGGACCGATATTATGTTTCCAGAAAAAACTGAAGAGCCTATCGTAGTGGAGCTATACGCTAAACAATTTGGTTGGACTGCTCGTTATGCTGGTGGTGATAATACGCTAGGTTTTGCAAATGTTAGGTTAATTGAGGGCGCTAATGTACTCGGTGTAGACTCAGCAGATAATAATTCAAGTGACGACATTATTACTAGTGAGCTTAGACTCCCAAAAGGACGTCCAATACTTTTGAAGTTTAGGTCGCAAGATGTTATTCACTCGGCTTATTTGCCTCACTTTAGAGTGCAAATGAACTGTGTGCCTGGTACCGAAACGCAATTTCAGTTTACTCCGTCTATGACGACTGCTGAAATGCGGATGGATAACGATGTTATTGAAAAAGTTGCGCGCGTAAATTCTATTCGCAGTGCGAAAGGTGAGGATCCTTGGGAATTTGATTATGTATTGTTATGTAATAAAATTTGTGGGGCAGCTCATTACAATATGCAAATGAAGGTGGTTGTTGAATCTGAAGAAGATTTCAACAAATGGTTGAAGGAACAGCAGACTTTTGCTGAAATGTTATAATTTATTTGATTAGTTAAAGGATAGAAATCGAAAGAAATAATGGAAGCACACGCACATCACAAAGAAACTTTCATCACTAAATACGTATTCACGACCGATCACAAAATGATCGCCAAGCAATTCCTCGTAACCGGTATGATTATGGGAATTATTGGAGTGGCTATGTCTTTATTGTTCCGTCTTCAACTGGCTTGGCCAGATAAAGAATGGCCCATTTTAGAGATGTTATTAGGTAAATGGGCTACGGATGGTATCATGGATCCTAATATCTATTTAGCCTTAGTAACCATACATGGTACCATCATGGTATTTTTTGTATTAACTGCGGGCTTAAGTGGTACCTTCTCCAACTTATTAATTCCGCTACAAATTGGAGCACGTGATATGGCGTCGGGCTTTATCAATATGCTTTCCTATTGGTTCTTTTTTGTCTCTAGTGTTATTATGGTCGCTTCACTTTTCGTAGAAAGCGGTCCCGCAGCAGCAGGTTGGACTATTTACCCTCCTTTAAGTGCATTGCCACAAGCCGTACCAGGTTCTGGAATGGGTATGACACTTTGGTTAGTAAGTATGTCTCTGTTTATTGTTTCATCTCTCTTAGGAGCGCTAAACTACATTGTAACGGTACTTAACTTAAGAACTAAAGGGATGAGCATGACTCGTCTTCCCTTAACAATTTGGGCCTTCTTTGTAACAGCGATTTTAGGTGTTCTTTCTTTCCCGGTTCTTTTCTCAGCGGCTTTACTACTGATTTTTGATAGAAGCTTCGGTACTAGTTTCTACTTGTCAGATATAATGGTGGCTGGTGAGGTTTTAAGTAACCAAGGTGGTAGCCCGATTTTGTTCCAGCATTTATTCTGGTTCCTAGGTCATCCAGAAGTATATATCATCCTTCTCCCAGCGCTGGGTATTAGTTCGGAAGTAATTTCAACCAATGCTCGAAAACCAATTTTTGGTTACCGTGCGATGGTAGGTTCTATTTTAGCCATTGCTTTCTTATCGTTTATTGTATGGGGGCACCATATGTTTGTAACCGGAATGAATCCATTCTTAGGATCAGTGTTTACTTTTACTACTCTTTTAATTGCTATCCCATCTGCCGTAAAGGCCTTTAACTACATTACTACTTTGTGGAAAGGTAATTTACAGATGACACCAGCAATGCTATTTTCTATCGGTCTTGTTTCCACCTTTATTACTGGTGGTTTAACTGGTTTGATTTTAGGAGATAGTGCCTTAGATATTAATGTTCACGATACATATTTCGTAGTTGCCCACTTCCACATTGTAATGGGACTATCAGCTATTTTCGGTCTGTTCGCAGGTGTTTATCATTGGTTTCCCAAGATGTATGGCCGCAGAATGAACAAATCTTTAGGTTATATTCACTTTTGGGTAACATTTATCGCCGCTTATGGTGTATTCTTCCCGATGCACTTTTTAGGAATGGCAGGTTTACCTCGTCGTTACTACACTAATACGGCTTTCCCAATGTTTGATGATTTAGCAGATATTAATGTATTAGTAAGTTATTTCGCCATCATAGGTGGAATTGCGCAAGTGGTATTCTTGTTTAACTTCTTCTACAGCGCATTCCGCGGTAAGAAATCCGAACAAAACCCTTGGAGAGCTAACTCTTTAGAGTGGACTACTCCGGTAGAGCATATCCACGGAAACTGGCCAGGAGAAATCCCAGAAGTACACCGTTGGCCTTACGATTACAGTAAGCCTGGAGCTGCTGAAGATTTCGTGCCTCAGACCGTTCCTATGACGGAAGATGAAATTGCCAATGGCCACTAGATTATAAAATTAGTTGAAGCCCCTTAGTTTACGCTAAGGGGCTTTTTTTTGACCGAAATATTTTATCGTACGATTGCTAATTTTCCGTTTTCAATTTCTCTTACCTTTGCTCAAAATGCATGCATGGCCCAATATTTAGATGAAGAAGAGGAGTCTTATTCGCAGGAGAAGGATCTAGACCAAAAGCTTAGGCCTTTATCCTTCGACGACTTTGCGGGCCAAGATAAAATATTAGAGAATCTGCGGATCTTCGTGGCGGCGGCTAACCAGAGAGGTGAAGCCTTAGATCATGTTTTGTTGCATGGTCCGCCGGGATTAGGGAAAACCACCCTAGCCAATATTATAGCCAATGAGTTACATGCGGGTTTGAAGTTAAGTTCTGGGCCGGTAATCGATAAACCGGGTGAATTGGCAGGCTTGCTAACTAATTTGGAAGAAGGCGATGTTTTGTTTATTGATGAGATACATCGTTTAAGTCCCGTGGTAGAGGAATACCTCTATTCGGCCATGGAAGATTATCGTATCGACATTATGATTGATAGTGGTCCTGCGGCCAGAAGCGTACAAATTAACCTCAATCGTTTTACTTTAATTGGAGCGACCACTCGCTCAGGATTATTAACATCCCCGCTTAGAGCGCGCTTTGGTATTAACAGCAGGTTACAATATTATACTGTAGAGCTTTTATCTACCATCGTAGAACGCTCGGCTCAGATTTTAGATGTTCCCATAGAACCGAATGCTGCGGTGGAAATTGCTCGCAGAAGTAGAGGAACACCCCGTATTGCCAATGCGCTTTTACGTCGAATGCGAGATTTTGCTCAAATTAAGGGAAAGGGGACTATCACTTTAGAAATTGCCAACTTTGGTTTGGAAGCACTACATGTAGACACCTATGGCTTGGATGAAATGGATCATAAAATTTTAATCTGTATTATCGATAAGTTTAAGGGTGGCCCTGTGGGTTTAAATACTATTGCAACCGCAGTAGGAGAGCAGGCGGGTACCATAGAAGAAGTATATGAGCCCTATTTAATTCAACAGGGTTTCATGGCTCGTACGCAGCGGGGGCGAATTGTTACAGACTTGGCATACGCCCATTTAGATAAGCGCGATCCTCGTATTCAAAACGGTCTCTTTGATATCTAAAGAAGACTATAAGGAAGCGATCTCTGCAGAAGCTACGCGTTTAGGCTTTATGGCCTGTGGATTTTCCAAAGCGCGTTTTTTGGAAGAGGAAGCACCGCGATTGGAAGAGTGGTTATCGCGCAACTATCAAGGGGAAATGGCCTGGATGGCCAATCATTTCGATAAGAGATTGGACCCGAGGAAATTGGTTCCAGGAGCAAAAACTGTTGTTAGTTTACTTTTTAATTATTATCCTGCCCAAGAGCAAGCTTCGCCCGAGGCGCCCAAGATTGCTAAGTATGCCTATGGGGAAGATTATCACTACATTTTAAAGGACAAATTACATGCCTTGTTGAGCTTTATTCGCGAAAATGTCGGAGAAGTGGATGGTCGTGCTTTTGTAGATTCCGCTCCGGTAATGGATAGGGTTTGGGCCAAAGAGGCCGGTTTGGGTTGGTTGGGTAAAAACACCTTGCTACTGAATAAAAAGTCGGGTTCATTTTTCTTTATTGCCGAGTTAATTCTCGACTTGGAGCTAGCACCTAATCCTCCTACTAAATTTGATCATTGTGGCACCTGCACGCGTTGTATTGATGCTTGCCCTACCGACGCATTAGTGGATGCGAATCTTTTGGATGCTTCTAAATGCATTAGCTATTTAACTATTGAGTTAAAGAATGAAATCCCAACAGAGTTTAAAGGTCAGATGGAAAATTGGGCCTTTGGTTGCGATATCTGTCAGGATGTGTGCCCTTGGAACAGATTTTCCAAAGCACATCAGGAGGAGCGTTTAAATCCTTACGGGGAGCTCTTAGATATGAAGCCTGAGGATTGGAATGAAATCACGGAAGAAGTATTTCGGAAAGTGTTTAGGAAGTCGGCCGTGAAACGCACTAAGTTTTCTGGTTTAAAGCGAAATTTAGATTTTTTAAAATAAAGCAATCGTGCAAGCGCATCTATGGAAATAAAAAACCACCTAATGCAGAGGCAAGAGGTGGCTTAGTATTGTTGTAGATTGAATTTCGATTAGATTTCTATCGAAGTGGCTTGAAGGATCTCGTAACTTTCTCCATCGTAAATAAAGGCGATAACCTCACAGTTTTCTTTAACCGCATCTGACGGAAGTACAATACTTTCATTAAAGGTGTTTGAACCACTACTTAGGTCGATAGTGGTACCATAAGTGCCGGTAAAAGAGCCACGGAATACGTGATTGTGAACATAAGCCGTATCTACCGATTTGTCAGGCATAGTTTGCGGGGAAACGATATTGTTCTCAGCAAGATAAAGGCAAATCTTCACGTTAGTAGCACTGAAAGTTAAAAGGGTAGCTACCGATCCACTTACCTTTAAAGTGGAGTTGCTAGCATTGAAGATTTCTTCTCTAAGACTGATTGTAGCCACTGGCTCTCTTAAAATTTCCTGGGCAATAGTTGAGCCCCAGTCGCCTTCGCTTTTAATAATGTCTGAGTTTAAATAATCGATGCGGTTTACAAAACCAACGGGTACACCAAAAAGATTAAAGAAGTTGAATAGCTCGGTACCTTCTGGGGTATTAAAGGCTTTCGGGTGCTTGTCGTCAGTTTGCGCCAAATTACCTGCATGAATGCCTAATAGTATAAGACGATCATGGCCATAAATACTTTGTAACTCTTTCGCTTTTGCATTGGCAGCCGGACAGTTATTGCACTTAACCCCCGTAAACTCTTCGAGTAAGATTACATGGAGCGAATCTTGTCCACCTCCAATAGGGTTACCGCCACCACCTTCGCGTTGAATTAAGTAATCACCTTCTTCAATTTTGTCGCATGCCCCTAACATTAAGGCGAGAACAGCGAGACTAAGAAATATCTTTTTCATAATTAAAAGTTTGTCGTTATCATCATGGAGAAGCCATTAGACGCTGGAACAACGCGGCAAATACCACCTACGCAAAATACTCCTTCTTGTTGACGCCCGTAGTTAAACTGAAACTTGGTAGTACCACGTGTATAACCCATTGATACCAAAGGATAATGAACTCTTAAATCGGGGTCAGGATGTCCATAATTATAGGCGTCTTGAACGGCGAAGAACCACTGCGGCGCAATGCTATACTCTAGTAAAAGTAAGGCCCAACTGCCTCGATCTTGATCGGTAAGCATAAGTTGTGCTTCCGAACGCAAAGAATGCTTGGGCTTAATTTTCCAAAGTATTTCTGCTACCATAGCATTAACGTATACTATTTCCAAAGTGTTGGGGTCGGAAACCAAATCATCTACTACACCATCGAGCAGTGCGCTACGGTTATAAATGAAATTATAATAGCTGAAGGTTCCTTTTAGGCTCTTATTGATTTTGGTTTTTACCTCCACGTTAAAATCTTGAGAGTATTGGATGTTGTTTAGTCTTCGAGGAATATCAAACTTTAGGTTATCATTAAACCAACTAAGTCTGCGTGTTTCGATATCTAAACCTGCACCCTCCACCGAATATCCATCAGTTCCAGAAATTGTAGGTACAGAATCAAAACCTGGACGGGTAATAAAACTTTTATCTAGTGCATAGCTATTACTAAAGTTTAGGTTAACTAAAGTTCCGTACCTGCCGCCGACTAAAGTTCCTTTATCAAATTTATACGCTATTTCGGCCTGCATTCCAGTTTCGCCATTAGCCTGAACATTGTAGCTATATAAAGCGGGCAGAGCATAAGTATGTAACTCGGCCAATGGCGGCTGGTAGTTAATAAGGAGCTCGGTAAAGTTGGCTACTCTTTCTGATCGGAAAAGAAAGTTGTCGTAGTATTTATATCCTAGAATAATCCCTAAATTCCCTTTAGAGTAAGAACCATTGGCATAGATGGCATGACCGGGTTTGAAGATAAAGCGGTTACTACTATTCGGGTCTTGTGATTTATAGGCGTATTCTCCAAAAATGTTAAAGTTTCCACTAATAAAATTGGCACGTAAGGAGGCAGCGGCAACGTTTTCCGGTAGGTTGTAAATAGGATCGGTGGATTCCTCAAAACGGCTCACAGCGCCGGCTCCAACGATAAGATTGGTGCGGCTATTAGTACCATTGAATTCGTTAAGATTAAATTCTAGGTCACCACCTCTCACAATACCATCACTTGTTTCAAAGTAAATTCTTTGCCTTCCAACTAGAGCCTTCGCTTTTAAGCCTGGTCTAATCTCATAGATCAAGCGTAAACCATCCATCGCATTATCTAGCCCTAAGCCACGTTCTTCATAGGTACGGAAAATTAAACCGCTACCAAACTGCTCATAATAATTACCAACAGTTAAGTCTAAGCCTTCATGCTTATAACGTATGAAGCGATAGGGAATACCTTCTCCTTTAAACCCTTCGGGTAAACCGATGAGATTATTTTGGTAATTTTCATAACGCAAGCCTGCCATGAAATCACCTTTAGAATAGGTGAGATTTAGAAAACCCGCAGCTAGTAGTCTTTCATCAGGAAAGGCCGTTCCGTTAGGGTCAATGATGGTATCGCGTAAGTAATACTGCGCGTTGGTTTGAAAATTCCCGTGAATTTGTCCGTAATCTTTCTCTGCTTCTTGAGCAAAAGAGAATGAACTAATAAAAGTAAAAGCGAGGAATAGTATTTTTTTCATAGAGCTTACTTGAGAGGGACTAAATTTATTCGCTGATTTCCTCACCGCGATTTAACTTCTCAATCAGCTCATAAAGGTGGTCTTCATCGCCTGTCATATAACCGTTGTGCTGCCAAACAATTTCCCCCTTACCATCAACTAAAAAGGTATGCGGAATATTATTTACGTTTAAGGCTCTTTTTAGTTCCTGATTTTCGTCTAAGTAAACTTCATAGTCCCAACCTTGGCTGGTAATGAAAGGCTTTACTCTCGCCGAGTTTCTTGAATCATCTACTGATACTGCGATAAGTTTAACTCCTGATTCTTCCTGCCAATCCACATATTGATCATTTATAGCGTTCAGCTCTAAAACGCATGGTTTACACCAGGTGGCCCAGAAGCTAATGATCATAGGCTTTCCGTCATTTTCAAGAAGATTAGCATCAATCATATTGCCGCTTAGGTCTTTTAGCTGAATATTGGGGATTTTATCTTGTGCAATAGCCGAAAGAGACAGGCTTAACAGTAGTAACAGAGTTTTTAAAAGCTTGGTGTTCATTTTGGGTAGGAATAATTTGTTTCAAAAGCAAATTAAGTATTTTCTGCGCACTTGCCACTCATCATTGTCCTTTAAAAGCTTAGGGCAATCTATCCTTTTGAAATAATTGGACCTTCTCCAACCAAATGTGTTGCCTTTTTTCTTTGAAATTGGATTTTTTTTTAGGGCGATGTGAAACTCGAAAAGTCTTTACGCCCCGCTTTCTATCCGTAAAGATGGGGCTTTTTTAGAGTCCTCTCCTTAACCTTTAAGTAGTTCTCATTTCACAGTACCTTAATTAGGAAGCAAAAAATTTTGATTATAACGCATTTTATATACTTTTACTCGAAGAACAATTAGATTAAAAATTATGAAGAAAAGTTTACTAACCTTAGGGCTAGGTGTATTGGCAAGCAGCAGCTTATTTGCTCAGTTACCCGTGAGTACTACTGCAGAAAATAAGAACGTAATTCTAGAAGAATTTACAGGTATTTACTGTACTTTCTGTCCTGATGGACACCTTAGAGCTTCTAACTTGGCCGCCGCAAACCCTGGTGATGTTGTATTAATTAACATCCATGCTGGTTCATTTGCCGCTCCTGGTGGTAGTGATCCTGATTTCAGAACTACTTTTGGTACTGGAATCAACAACCAAGCAGGTGTAACTGGATACCCTGCAGGTACCGTTAACCGTCGTTTTTTCTCAGCTTACAGCCAATCTGGTACAGGTACAGCAATGGGTCGTGGATCTTGGACGGCAGCTGCTGGTGTTATCCTAGCTGAGTCTTCTTATGTTAATGTTGCTTTAGAAGGTGATATTGATTTAAGTACCAATACGCTTACCGTTGACGTAGAAATGTATTTTACGGCGAATCCTCCCGCAGGTGTTAGTTCAGTAAACTTGAACGTAGCATTATTACAAAATAATATTGCTGGTCCTCAAACTGGTGGTAGTTCAAACCCAGGTCAAATGTTACCTGACGGACGTTACAATCACCAACACATGTTACGCGACATGCTAACTGGTCAGTGGGGTGAAGTTATTACAACAACTACTGCTGGTACTACTGTAACTCGTCAGTATACTTTCCCAATTCCAGCCGCTATTAACGGTATTCCCGTTTCTGCTGGTGACTTGGAAATTGCTGCTTTTGTTGCTGAGGGTCAAGTTGAAGCTATCTCTGGTGCAATGGGTCCTATTACCTTCACTGCTCCAGCTGGTTCGATTGTAGCTGATTTAGCTGCTTCTGCCGGTGGCTCTGGGGCTGCAAGCTATTGCGATCCTAACATTACTCCTGAAATTACAGTAACAAACAATGGTAGTGTTGCCGTAAGTAACTTTGATGTTTCTTATAGTTTAAATGGTGGTGCTCCAGTTTCTCAAAACGTAAGCGCTTCTTTAGCAGCCGGTGCTTCAACTACAATTACCTTCCCAGGTGCTACTTTGGCAGCAGGCGAAAATGTAATTGCTTACGAAGTTTCTACTGCGAACAACCCGAATTTATATGACTTAACTAGCGCCAATAACATTGCAGCTAGTGGCGTTCTAATTCAGGTTCCTAACGCTCCTTTTGCAACGGCACATTACGAAGATTTCGAATCGTACGCTCTAGGCGGAACTGCTATCAGCAATAGTTTAACTATCAACCCTGACGGAGCAAGATTTTTCGTAGTGGATCAAGGGGTAAACTCTTCTATCAATTTTGATATCGGTGGTTACGGAAACTCTGCCAAAAGTTTACGTTGGAACTTCTACAGTATTGCAGCAGGAATCGAGTCTAGTCTTCTATATGAGAAATTAGATCTTACTGGAACTTATGATAACCGTATTGTATTTGATTATGCTCACTCTCAGTATCAAACTTCTGCAGATCAATTAGAAATTAAAGTTTCTGATGATTGCGGAGCTACTTGGTCTAGTGTATTTTCTAAATCGGGTGCTGCTTTAGCAACTGGTCCTTCTCAGCAAGGTAACTGGTATCCAACCTCTAGCGACTGGGCTACTGAATCAGTTGATTTGTCAGCTTATAATGGTACTGCAGAATTATTAGTTCAGTTTACTGGTTTATCGGATTTTGGTAACAACCTTTATATCGATAACATTCAATTCCAAAACAACACTTATGTTGGTTTAGAGGAAGAAGCTTTAAGTCAAGCTTTCGATTTCTATCCTAACCCTGCAAGTGATAACTTTACATTGGATTTTGATCTAGCTGCTTCTGCAACGGTAAGCGCTAGTATCATTGATGTTACTGGTAGAGAAGTTTTAGTAATCGCTCAAGACGAAGTTCTTAAAGGTGCTAAAAGTTTAACTACTTCTGTTGCTAACCTAGAAGCTGGTGCGTATATCGTACAAGTTGAAATTAATGGTGAGGTTTCTCAAGAGAAGCTTATCATTAAGTAGGATTAACATATATTTAAAAGTCAGGAAGAAGCATTATTGCCTCTTCCTGATTTTCTGTTTTTAACCTTAGTATTAATATAGCCTCATGTTGAAAAGAAAATTTATAGCTCTACTCTTAGCAATCGCAGCGATTAGTCCTGCTTTTGGCCAGAGTTTAGTGGTTGAAACCTACGACAGTTTGGTAACTGGCGATGCTCTTTCGGATAATGATATATATGGTTATGGTACGGTGAAGAATATTTCTTCAGATAGCGTTTTAGTACGATTTAAAAGAATAGATGGTAATTACAATCTTCTAACAGATAACAATGCTATTTGCTGGGGAATCTGTTTTATTCAATCTATTTCTGTTTCGCCGCCCTCATTTTCAGTTTTATTAGGACCAGGCGATACCGCAAGTGCTAGTACCCATGTTTATCCCGATCAAGATGACATTAGTAGAGAAGGAGACATTACTTATGTGTTTTTTGACTCTGACAATCCATCCGATTCAGCTATTTATACTGTTACCTACAAAGTGGAAGGCAGCGGTATTTCTGTTAATGAGATTTCGACCATGCCCGAATTATCGGTTTACCCAAATCCGGCAACAGATCGATTACAAGTTAACTACTCTGGGCAGAGTGCACAGAATTCTAGCTTTGAAATAATCAATTTAGTAGGCTCAAGGGTTTATTCAAAATCTTTGCAAGCCAGCGAAAGTACTTTTAATCTTAATATTAGTAATTTAAGTCCGGGAGTTTACTTCTGTGTTTTAAAAGCTGATAATAAGTTAGTTACCTCTAAAAAATTAGTGGTTAATTAAGTTTCTAAGCCTAAATATTCAATAGAGCCACCTATTATGGTGGCTTTTTTGTTTGGTCGTGTATGAAATCAGTAATTTTGCCGTTTTTTAATGCTAGACTGCAGCATAATTGAAGTCTATTTGAGAGAGCTATGCTACATTATATTAAAGGATTTTTAGTAGAGGTTAACCCCACCACGGCTATCGTAGAGTGCAATGGGCTTGGCTACGAAATCAACATCAGCTTAAATACTTACTCTGCTATTAGCGGATTAAAAGAATTACAGCTCTTTTTACACCCTATCTATAAGGAAGACTCACAAACTCTTTATGGTTTTTATTCTAAAAAAGAATGTAGCATCTTTCAACAATTAATCTCAGTTTCCGGCGTTGGGGGTAACACGGCTCGCACAATTTTGAGTAGCCTAAGTCCGGCGGAAGTAATTGGCGGTGTTAGTAGAGAAGATGTAACCATGTTACAATCGGTAAAAGGGATAGGGCTAAAAACGGCGCAAAGAATAATAATTGACTTAAAGGATAAACTAATTAAGCTTCATGATGATGAGCTTAGCTTGCCTCAAGCTTTCGGTATAAAGACCGAAGCCATAGCGGCCTTAGAGGTTTTAGGCTATAATGCTCGCCAAAGCGAAAGAGTATTAAATACCATTCTCAAACAATCACCCGATTTCACCATCGAAGAACTAATTAAAGCCGCCCTAAAAAAACTTTGAGTCTAAAGAAATCATATCTCCTTCTACTGCTCGCTTTAAGCTCTGTAATGTGGTTTGCCTTTACAGGGAGAAGGGTGCGTACCACTGTGCGTAGTTCGGTGATAGGAAAAAATATCACGCTGGCAGATACCAATGAACCCGACTCCTTGAAATACCCTTTTAAACCGGGTCAAAGTGGTGGCGTTTACGGTTCTAACCCTAGCAATTATAAAGAAGATGTAGTATTTGACGCCAATTCGGGTAATTATTTTGTTTATCAACGCTATGGCCGTTTTGCATCAAAGTCGCCCATAGTTATGACCCCCGATGAATACCGAAATTATGTAGCCCGTAAACAGGCCTTAGAGTATTGGGATCAGAAAACACAAAGTGATGCCGCCGCTAAGGCAGAAGGGCGAGATCCTGAGTCATCTTTAATCCCGCAAATACAGGTTAATAATGAGTTGTTTAATCGAGTATTTGGTAGCAATACCATCGATATTCGTCCCCAAGGTTTTGCCGAGCTAACTTTTGGTGGTCGCTTTCAGCAGATAGATAACCCCATTATTCCCGAACGTAACCGTAATGTTTTCACTTTTAATTTCGATCAGCGCATTCAGATGAATGTAACGGGTAGTATCGGTGAAAAAATGAAGGTGAACGTAAATTACGATACCGAAGCAACCTTCGCCTTCGAAAATCAGGTGAAACTCGAGTTTACCGGTGACGAAGATGACATTGTAAAAAAGTTGGAGCTTGGTAACGTAAACTTACCCTTAAACTCATCTTTAATTACGGGCGCACAAAGCTTATTCGGGATAAAAGGTCAGTTCCAATTTGGGAAGTTAAATGTAACCGGGGTTTTCTCCGAGCAACGCAGTCAGTCATCCTCTATTAATATTCAAGGGGGAGCAACCACCACCGAGTTTGAAATTTGGGGGGATCAGTACGAAGCGAACCGCCACTATTTCTTATCGCATTACTTTAGAGATAATTACGAGGAGTTTCAACTTAACGCACCTTTAATTACTTCGCCCGTTCAAATTACTAAGGTAGAAGTTTGGGTAACCAATAACCGCCAAAACACCCAGGATACAAGGAATATTGTAGCCTTTATGGACCTAGGAGAAAACCGCAATTCTGCTTATCGTAACGGACAAATTCCCGGTCCTGATATTTTTGGAGGAGCAGCAACGAACAGCATTTTTCCTGATAACTTGGTAAACACCCTTGACCCACAAAGTTTACAAGCTCAGTTTCCTGGCTTAAGAAACATCTCTCAGGTTAATCAAGTTTTAAATGCCGCGGGATTTAATGAAGCGACCGAATACGTTGAACTAGCGAACGCAAGAAAGTTAAACCCTAATGAATTCACCTTTCATCCACAATTAGGTTATATCTCTTTAAACACCGCTTTAAATCAGGATGAAGTTTTAGCGGTATCATTTCAATACACCGCGGGTGGAAGAACCTTTCAGGTAGGTGAGTTTAGCACCGATGGAGTAACCCCACCCAATAACTTGGTGGTTAAAATGCTGAAGAGTTTCTTCCTCGATGTTCGTTTGCCCTCTTGGGACTTAATGATGAAGAACGTTTACTCCTTAAGTGCTTTTCAGGTAGGAGCCGACGATTTCCGTTTGCAGGTAATGTATCAAAATGATGAGACAGGTTCTCCAGTACCCTTTCTGCCCGAGAGCAATTTGCGCAGTGAGCTTTTACTAAGAGTAATGAACTTGGATCGTCTTAACCAAAATAATGATCCCTTTCCTGATGGTTTTTTCGATTTCATTCCCAATCAAACTATATATCCACAAAACGGTAGGATTTTCTTCCCAGTGCTTGAGCCTTTTGGTAGCCATTTAGCGAATAAATTAGATTCAGAAGAGGCAAAGGATCGATATGTTTTCCAGCAATTATATGACTCCACTCGTTTTGTGGCTCAAAATGAGACGCGTCTTAATAAATACCTAATCAAAGGGCAGTTTAAATCGTCTTCCAGCAGTGAAATTCAGTTAAACGCCTTTAACATTCCGCCGGGATCCGTATCCGTTACGGCGGGAGGAACACGCCTTATTGAAGGGCAAGACTACTCGGTTGATTATAATCTCGGCCGAGTAAGTATTTTAAATGAAGGCATCCTTAACTCGGGTGTACCCATTAAAGTAGATTTTGAAAACAATGCGCTTTTCAATTTCCAAACAAAAACCTTTATGGGTGTAAATGCCGAGTATCGCTTTAACGAAAACTTCAACTTAGGCGCCACCTTGGTAAACCTTAACGAAAGGCCGCTTACGCAGAAGGTAAACATTGGCGATGAACCGATTTCTAATACCATTATTGGTATGAATGGATCCTACAGTCAAGAGTCGCCCTTTTTAACCCGTATGGTAGATGCCATACCTTTTATCGATACAAAGGAGCCCTCAAACTTTTTAGTAAGTGGTGAAGTGGCACGCATCATTCCAGGGACTCCCAGAGGTATTGAAATTAATGGCGAGCAAACTACCTTCTTAGATGATTTTGAAAGCAGCCAAACCACTATCGATATTCGCAATCCCAACGCTTGGCGCTTGGCAAGTACGCCTGCAGGTCAGTTAAATTTATTTCCAGAAGCTTCGGAAAACTCTTTGGCTTATGGTTTTAACCGCGCGCGTTTAGCCTGGTATTCTATCGATCCACTTTTTCATAATGATGAGGCTAGAACACCTGACAACATTAGAAGTGACAAAGATTTACAATCTACTAACCCCGTAAGGGAAGTATTGGTAAATGAGGTTTTTCCTAATTTAGCATTAGACCCTTCACAACCGCGTAATGTGGCTACCCTCGATTTAGCTTTTTACCCCAAAGAAAGGGGTCCTTATAACTACGATGTAGAACCAACAATTTATTCGGCGGGTCTTAATCAAGAGGGCGAATTGAATGATCCTAGCTCACGTTGGGGTGGTATAATGCGCGACATCACCGTTACCAACTTTGAAGAACAAAATATAGAATTTATCCAGTTTTGGATGCTTAACCCCTTTGTTGGCGTTGACGATGTACCCGAAGGTGGCGATCTATATTTCAACCTAGGAAGCATTTCGGAAGATATATTAAAAGATGGGGTGCAGGCGATTGAGAATAGTATCCCTGTGGATGGTGACTTATCTAAGCTTGACTCTACGATTTGGGGTTATGCTAGCAATGTTCGCCCGCCAGTAGTAGCCTTTGATGCGGACCCAGCAGCGCGCGATTTACAGGATGTGGGTTATGACCTTTTAAATGATCAGCAAGAACGGATTTGGTCTTATGATTCAGCTTATCCCAATTATATTCAGCGAATTGTAGATAATTTAGGAGCGGGTACGGCGGCTGAAGTTCAGGCTAATGCCGATCCGGCGGCCGATAACTTCCAATATTATCGCGGTTCAAGTTTAGATCAGGCAAGTGCCGACATCTTAGAGCGCTATAAAAGGTTTAATAACCCACAGGGTAATAGTAATCCTACACCAGTTGGCGGGGTTTCAGCTTTCGCCACCAACTTACCCGATATTGAGGATATTAACCGCGATCAAACCTTAAGTAAAACCGAAACTTATTTCCAGTACCGTATTAGTGTTCGCCCTCAAGATCTTAATCAGGTAGGTGAAAATTACATTACGGATATTTATACAACCAACTCTCCCGAGCAGCCAAACGGCAGAAGCTATCGGGCCCAGTGGATTCAATTTAAAATTCCGGTTTTCAATCCCGATAGTAAAGTTGGTCCCATCAATGATTTTCGTTCGATTCGTTTTATTCGTGCTTTCTTAACCCAGTTTCCCGATGATATCGTAGTACGCTTTGCGCGGATGGAGCTAGTACGAGGAGAGTGGCGTCGCTATCAATTTTCTTTAGACGGTACACGTGATCGCTTGTCGCAAGATGATCAAGACAACACCGTTTTCGAGGTTAATGCCGTGAATATTGAACAAAATGGTTCACGTCAACCAGTTCCTTATGTATTACCTCCTGGGATAGATCGCCAGGTGCTATTTGGTACCACATCTGCGAACCAGCAAAACGAGCAAGCTTTATCTCTGCGCATCTTAAACTTAGAAGACGGTGATGCCCGCGCTGTATTTAGAAATATCAATTTTGATATGCGACTTTACAAGCGCTTGCGTTTATTTTCTCACTTAGAGTCTGCCGGCGATTTTGATGATTTAAATAATGGCGATTTGCGCTTATTCATTCGTTTAGGGAGCGATTACGATCTAAACTATTACGAATACGAAATTCCGCTTACCGTTACTCCTTGGGGAACATCTGCTACCAGTCCCGAGCTAATTTGGCCAAGTTCGAACGAATTAGACTTTCCATTAAATGCTTTGAAGGAAGTGAAGTTGGAGCGAAATGCTGCCTATCAAAACACGGGTGATCCCTTGAATGAGCCTTATTCGGCACAGAAGGCAGGCGGACGAATAACCGTGGTGGGAGCGCCGAACTTGGGCAATGTGCGCACCATATTAATTGGGGTCCGCAACCCTAAAAAACGCCTTGCTAATGATCCCGATGATGGCTTTGCAAAAAGTGCAGAAGTATGGATTAACGAATTACGATTAACCGATTTCGATCAAGATGGAGGTTGGGCTGCCAACGCAAGGGTTGCCGCAAAGCTGGCAGATTTCGCCAATGTTTCGGTCACCGGTAGAACGAGCTCCATCGGTTTCGGTTCGCTCGATCAAACGGTTTCCGAGTTTAGCCAAGAGCAGATGTATTCCTATGACCTTCAGTCGAATGTGGAGTTGGGTAAATTTTTTAATAAAGATTATGGTATTCGCATACCAATGTTTTACGGAACCAGCGAAACTTGGATTAATCCTCGCTTTAATCCCCTTGATCCCGATATTGAATTCGACCAGGCGATAGAAAATGTAGAGAGTCCCGCTCGGGCAGATTCGCTTCGCCAGGCCACGCAAGATTATACCCGTCGCCGCTCGATTAACTTTACCAATGTTCGCAAAGAACGCAAGGGTTCGAAAGGGCAGAAAAACCCACAGATTTACGACATCGAAAACTTCGCCGCCAGCTATTCCTTTAGCGAAACCTTTAGACGAAACATCAACACGCGCTTCGATCTAAATCGTCAGCACAATGCGAGCCTTAACTATACTTATCGTACCCGTCCGAAATTAGTGAAGCCTTTCAGTAAAGTTTCGTGGTTGCAAAGTGATTATTTGGCCTTGGTGCGCGACTTTAATTTTTATCCTTATCCCAAGAGTTTTACCGCTATCGCTAGTGCAGATCGGAATTATACCGCTATGCAAATGCGCAATACCGATGCGATTTTAAATGATATTCCACCAGAATTATTAGGGAATTTAGATGCGACCTATAACAAGAACTTTAATCTTAATCGCCAGTATACCTTACTATTTGATCTTACCGAGTCTTTGCGTTTCGACTATAATGCGCGCACCAATGCACGGGTTGATGAGCTGCCAGGAGCGCCAAACACCGACTCGAATCGAACGGAGATAATGCGAAACTTGGAGCAGTTAGGAAGGGCCCTAAACTATCATCAAAGGGTTACGTTGAACTGGCAGTTGCCTTTAAATAAAATTCCCCTGATAGATTTTGCTACAGTAAGCGCTACTTATAATGGTGATTATGACTGGCAAGCCCCTTCTCAAACCACCAATGCTGCCGCAAGAAACTCAAGTGGTACGGGCTCGGACTTTAATTTAAATTTTGGCAATACCATTCAAAATAACCGGCAATTACAACTAAATAGTACCTTAAACTTCACGGCTTTATATGCCAAGGTGCCTTATTTGAAAAAGGCACAACAAGGCTCGCAGGGAGAGGAGCGAAGAAGACCGCGTGGTGTTCCTCGTCCAGGTAGGAATAATCCCAATGCTACCAATAAACCGGAGGAAGAGAAAGAAGATGAGGAGCAAAGTACTTTAGATAAAATCTTGATGGAAAGCGCCAAGGTTCTGATGATGGTGAAATCGGGTTCTTTCAGCTACAGTCAAAGCAATGGGCAGTTTTTACCGGGTTTTGCGAATAGTCCACAGTTATTTGGTTTAGATAATGCAGGTGGTAATTATGCGCCAGGCTTGTGGTTTACTGTGGGTGGGCAAACTGATATTCGCTCGGCTTCAGTGTCAAACGATTGGCTAGTACGTAATGAGAATTTGAATAATCAGTACCGTCAAACGAGCGCTCGCACCATTAATATGCGCCTTACCGCTGAGCCTTTAAACGCCCTACGTATTGTAATTAGTGCGCAAAATAATGCGACTGGAAACTTAGCGGAGTTCTTCCGCTTAGATACGATAGCTGGTGGCTTTGTTAGCCAAAACACCTTTAATACTCAGACCTTCTCTAGTTCTTGGTTTATGCTGGGTACGGCCTTCGAAACAATTTCTGCGCCCGAGTATAGTTCGGCTACCTACGATCAGTTTAGAGAGAATCGTCTAATTATTTCCCAACGATTAGCTAATAATTTGGCATCTACTGATTCCATTGCAGGCTATTCTCCTGATCTAGTAGGTTCAGGTGATTCGTCCAATTTCGGTTACCGCTATTATAGCGTGAGCTCGCAAGATGTAATGATTCCCGCCTTTATTGCGGCTTACTCTGGGCAAGATGTAAATACTATTGAACTGGGAGCAACGCGAAAAACTCCTTTACCAAACTGGCAAATTACTTACGACGGTTTAACCAAGATGAAGTTCTTTAAAAATTACTTCAATAGCTTTACCCTTAGTCATGCCTATCGTTCTACCTATACGGTATCAAGCATGACAACCAATTTGTTTCGTCAGAAGGAGATTCAAGATAACCCTAATGATGTTCCTTTAGATAATAACGGAGACTTATTACCGCTCAATCAAATTAATGCGGTGAGCCTTTCGGAGCAATTTTCACCTTTAATAGGTATCAATACGAAGCTAAAAAACAATATGACTTTACGCGTAGAGTATAAGAGCGATCGTAGCATGATCTTAAGCTTAACCAATAATCAGATTACCGAAAACCGCGGAAGTGAATGGGTAATTGGTGCGGGCTATATCATAAAGGATGTAAAGTTGAAATTTGTAAGAGTGGGTTCTCGTCGCACCAATCCCGTATCTAACTTAGAGTTAAGAGCCGATGTAGGTATTCGCGACAATATCATTTTAATCCGCCGCATCATTGAGGAATCCGATCAAGCCACTTCAGGTCAAAGAATTACCACGGTTAAGGTTTCGGCCGATTACCGCATAAGCCAACGCGTGCAAACCAAGGTTTTCTATGACTTAAATATGTCGCGTTTCAAGACCTCCAATGCCTTCCCATTAACTACTAATCAATTTGGAATAAGTGTAAGGTTAAATCTTGGTCAATAACAAAGAAAACTATTTACATTTGCCGCAAATAATGATATTATGAATATACCAGCCGATTTAAAATATACTAAAGACCACGAGTGGGTGCGCGTTGAAAGTGACGACACCGTAGTGGTAGGCATTACCGATTTTGCCCAAGGAGAATTAGGTGATATTGTATTTGTAGAAATTGAAACGGAAGGTGAAAGCCTTGATCGTGAAGAGACTTTTGGTTCCGTGGAAGCGGTAAAAACTGTTTCTGATTTATTTATGCCAGTATCTGGTGAAGTTTTGGAGTACAACGAAGAAATCGAGTCGAACCCAGAAATAGTAAACAGCGATCCCTACGGTAAAGGCTGGATGGTGAAAATTAAGCTTAGCGATGCTGCCGAGTTAGAAGATTTGCTTAGCGCAGAAGCGTACCAAGATTTGGTAGGGTGATCACGAAGCTGAAAACCTACAAACTAACATATTATACCCCAGCAATTGTCTGGGGTTTTTTGATTGCCTATTTTACCCTCATGCCAGGTTCTCAGGTGCCAAAGTCTTTGGCCAGCCTAAATGATAAGTGGATTCATGGCACTATTTATTTTTTCTCTGCTAGTCTAATAATCTTGGGCCAAGTCCGTTATAATTTCAGAAGGAGCTTAAGCATTAAAGCAGCAATTCTTATTTTTTTATTCTGTTTGCTTTTTGGGGGGATCATTGAAATCCTCCAGCATGAGTTTGTTTCTCGGCGCCACGGCGATTGGCTAGATTTCTGGGCCAACAATACTGGTGCTGCAATTAGTGTGCTTTTGTGGTCTTTTACTTTAGGCCGCAAGGCTAAGTAGAAACCCAAAATCACCATTATGCAAGAGAAAAAGTCAGCAAAAGCAAATCTCGAAAACTACCGCCCTATCTTCTTTTTGATTGGTCTAGTGTTTTCCATGTCTTCTTTACTCTATCTTTTTGAAATGAAGATGGAATATCAATTACCTTCCATCCCAAAGGAGGATAATGTAACTTATTTAGCAGGGATTGATATTCCGCTTACCTTCCCGGATAAACCCGAGAAGCCAGAGCCTAAGGCAGAAGAACCTGAGCCGGAGGAGCCGGTAAAGCCCACCGATCGCTTTAAGGAAGTAGATAATACTTTTAAAATTACTGATCGTCCTACTATTGATATTAGCGGACTTACGGACATAAGTTCGGAACCTACCGATCCTCTTCCCGTTGAAACTATTGACGCCGTTTTAGTGCAAAACATGGCGCGGCCGATGGAATGTGAGGAACTGTCGGATAAGTCCGAACAAATGGATTGTTTCAATAAGTGGATTAGTCGTTACCTAGCCGAGGAAACTGTATACCCAGCGCGTCCTCGTAATTTAGGAGTGGAGGAGAAGCTTTATTTGAAATTCTTAATTTCCGAAACGGGAATGGTAGAAGAAGTAAGCGTTATTCGTGGTCTAGATGAAGACTTAAAACAAGAAGCCATTCGTGTTTTAAAGTCAATGCCCAAGTTTAGTCCCGCCTCCCAAATGGGCAATCCAGTAAAGGTCCGTGTAATAGTGCCTGTCAACTTTAAATTACAATAATTTTTATGGCTATTGCCTTTGCGCAAGCGCATTTAATTTATTTATATTTACCCACTAGAAAAAATCAGTATGGAACCTAAAAAATCGCCCGAAGCAGATTTAGAAAAATCCCGCGGAGTATTCCTCCAGTTTGGGATTGTACTAGCCTTGCTTCTCTCTATTTTCCTAATTGAGTATAAGACTTACGATGAGTCCATTGCCAATTTGGGAGAGTTAGAAGTGCAAATGGATGATGAAATTATTCCCATCACTCAAAGGGAAGTGGCCCCGCCACCCCCACCACCCCCGCCCCCACCAGAGGTGATTGAAGTAGTAGAAGATGACGTAGAGCTTGAAGATGAGCTTGAAATGCAAACTACCGAAACCGATATGATGGAAGAAGTAGAGGTGATCGAAATGGAAGAAGAGGTTTCTGATGAAGTTCTAAGTTTCGCCGTGGTAGAGTCCGTTCCGATTTTCCCGGGATGTGAGGATGCTAAGGACAACGATGAGCGTAAGGCTTGCTTCCAGCAAAAAGTTCTTGTATTCGTATCTAAAAACTTTGAATTCCCAGAAATGGCGAAGGAAATGGGTATCCAAGGTAGAGTATATGTAAACTTCGTAATTGAAAAGAATGGTTCTATCACTAATGTAGAAATCGTGAGGGGTGTTGATCCACTTCTTGATGATGAAGCAGTGCGAGTGGTTAAAAAACTACCAAAATTAATTCCAGCAAAACAAAGAGGAAAGCCAGTAAGAATGAGCTTCACTTTGCCGATAAATGCTAAGCTTCAATAAGCTTAAGTTCGTAACTTTACAGCCACGCTTTTAGCGTGGCTTTTTTTTTTAAAAATATTACCATGGACCATACAGAAATTAAACTTTTAGCCTTCGATGCTATTCTCGCTTCCATCGAAGCAGGTAAAGAAATTTTAGATGTTTACGAAAGTGCTTTTGAGGTTGAATTAAAGGATGATAAATCACCTTTAACCCTAGCCGATAAGCGTGCACACCATATGATTGTGAAAATGTTAAAAGAAACTGGTATTCCTATTCTTAGCGAAGAGGGCCGTTCTTTAGCTTACGATGAACGCAGTCAATGGTCAACTATGTGGATTGTAGATCCTTTAGATGGTACTAAAGAGTTTATAAAGCAAAACGGTGAGTTTACCGTAAATATTGCACTAGTAGAAAAGGGAGTTCCCATTATGGGGGTAATTTACGTTCCCGTAGATGAAACCCTTTATTTCGGAGCTGAAGGTTTAGGTGCCTTCCGGGTAGAGAAAGCTGCCCACGTAAAAGAAACCGATAATTTTAGCGACTGGATGGATTTGGGTACGGCGCTTCCAGAAAGCCAAGAGCGACCTTATACTATGGTGGGTAGTAGATCGCACATGAGCGATGAAACGGCAGCCTTCTTCGATGACATTCGTCGTCAGTATCCCGACTCTGAAATTATCAGTAAAGGAAGTAGTTTAAAAATTTGCATGGTAGCAGAAGGTAGCGCGGATGTTTATCCTCGTTTTGCGCCCACCATGGAATGGGATACCGCCGCTGGTCACGGTATTGCTAAAGGAGCTGGTTTTGAAATTTACCAAGCCAATAGTGATAATTCATTGGAATACAACAAAGAAGACTTATTAAACCCTTGGTTTATTGTGAAGTCCAAGAACCTAAGTTAGAATCACTCTATTTTGGTGGGCAAGCTGCGTTAACGTATTTTTGCACACCAAAATCTTTTCGGTTGAACACAGGTGGCGAGGTAAATATTCAAAGTATAACATTGCAGCAAAAAGCGAAAGCAGTTTTAGAGCTTACTAAAGCTCGACTGAACATGAGCGTGGTCTATTCGGCCTTAGCTGGTTATCTTTTGGGGGCAACTGAAATATCTGGATACATTATTTCTTTAGTTTGTATTGGTGGTTATTTGGTGGTAGGAGCGGCCAATGGTTTTAATCAGGTTATAGAGCGTGAGCGCGATACTCTGATGGATCGTACTAAAAACCGTCCTTTGCCCACGGGGCGTCTAAGCCTTTTTGAAGCCATGCTTGCGTGCACCATTATGGCCTTAGTAGGTTTGTGGTTACTCTACCTTATTAATCCATTAACTTTGGGTTTTGGTGCCTTTGCGCTATTTGTGTATGTATTGGTTTATACACCACTTAAGGCTCATGGCCCAGTAGCGGTATTTGTAGGAGCCTTCCCTGGCGCTATTCCTGCACTTTTAGGATGGGTAGCTGCAACGAATGATTTTGATATTGAACCAGGCTTGCTTTTCGCGATTCAGTTTTTATGGCAATTTTCGCATTTTTGGGCCATTGCGTGGATCGCTGATGATGATTACAAAAAAGCTGATTATGTGCTATTGCCTTCGGGAAATCGCGACCAGAAAAGTGCTATTCAAATTGTTTTATATACGAGTTTTTTAATACCAGTAAGCCTTTTACCCGCTTTCGGGATGGGAGGAACTTTATTTTTTACTTGGCCCTGGGCCTTGGTAATTGGTATAATGGGCTTTGTATTTTTGTTTTTTGCTATTAAGCTGTACCGTTCACACGCTATTGCAGATGCGCGCAAATTGATGTTATACAGTATCATTTACCTGCCTGTACTGCAATTATTGTATGTGATCGAAAAATTTATATGACGTGGGAACATTAACGAAGGAGGATAAAAAGAAAGTACAGAAGCCATTATTGTGGATTGGTTTAACCAGCATTGTAATGACTTTTGCAGGTTTAACGAGTGGTTATGTGGTTAGCAGATCGGCCTTAATGGCAGATAATCGCTGGCTAGAATTTCCGCTGCCCGATAGCTTTTTGTATGCTAGTATTGCCATTGTATTGAGCAGTGTCACAATGATATTAGCCAAAAAATCGGCTAAGGCAGGTATGCGAAAAATAACACTTAACTATTTGGTAATTAGCTTATTTTTAGGTTTAGCCTTTACCGCTTTTCAGTTTTTAGGCTGGGACGATTTAGTTAGCAGAGGCTTGTATTTTACTGGCGCTGGAAGTAGTAATTCGGCTAGCTGGGTTTATGTTCTTACTATTTTACATTGGTTACATTTATTTTCGGGTTTGATAGTGTTGGCATACACTATCTACCGCGCTAAAATTGGTGCTTACACCAAGGAAGATTCTCAGGGACTAACGGTAAGTGCCACCTATTGGCACTTCTTGGATATTCTGTGGATTTATTTATATGTCTTTTTGTTAATTATTCGCTAAACTTGCAAAAATTTTGATGCATGGCTAACGGTGCTGCTTTAGAACAAAATACCTCTGCACTATGGGGTGGAGGACGTCAACCATTTGGCGCTAGTTATGGTAAAATGATGATGTGGTTCTTCCTATTATCAGATGCTTTAACCTTTTCAGGCTTTTTAACGGCTATGGGGCTTTACCGCTTCAAGTACGAAGAAACATGGCCCATTGCGGAAAACGTGTTTACCCACTTTCCCATGCTACACGGAGAGCATCCCCTGCTTTTTGTGGCCTTAATGACCTTTATTCTTATCCTTAGTTCAGTAACGATGGTGCTAGCGGTAAATGCTGGCCATAAAAACAATCACAATGGCGTGGTACTGTGGATGGGGCTTACTATTGTAGGTGGTTTTATGTTCTTAGGCTCACAGGCTTGGGAATGGTACCACTTTATCAATGGCGATAAAGGTGCTATTCAGCTAGAAAATAATGCAATCGTATACTTAACTAAAGCTGGTTCGGAAGGTAAAATCCTTAGTGTTTACGAATTAGTTACAGGAGTCGAAAAACCACACGGCGATCATACCGAGTTTTCTACCGGTGATGTAGTAAGTGCCTTCGGTCTTAACACTGATGTGACTTTACGTTACCCTGGAAAAGCAGAAACAACCATGACGCGCGAAGAAGCCGTGAAGGCCTTTCAAACCGCTAAGCTGATTCAAGGAGCGAGTTTACGCGAAAACGAATACGGTAATGTCTTATTTGCCGACTTCTTCTTCTTTGTAACTGGATTCCACGGAACGCACGTATTCTCTGGTGTGGTACTAAATATTATCATTTTCATTAATGTATTGATGGGTACTTACAAACAAAGAGGTCACTACGAAATGGTAGAAAAGGTTGGTCTTTACTGGCACTTTGTAGATTTAGTATGGGTATTCGTATTTACCTTCTTCTATTTGGTTTAATTTTTACAATAAAACATTTTTCAGATGTCAGATCATAGCAATAATCCTAGCGAACACCACGACGGACCAGAAGGTACCGCTTGGATTTGGAAAGTATTTTGGATTCTCTTAGCCGTTACTACTGTAGAAGTAGCTCTCGGTATTATTAAGCCTGAAATATTATTAAGCCAGTTTTTAGGCACCTCTTTGTTGAACGTTATCTTCATCGTTTTAACTCTTGCTAAGGCTTATTACATTGTAGCAGAGTTTATGCACTTAGGACACGAGCGTAAGAACTTCATTTGGACCATTACTTTGCCTATCGTAATATTAATTCCTTATCTAACCTTTGTCCTGTTAACAGAAGGCGGATACATGGGCGTATTGATGAATCAATAGATGAACAAAAACACACCATCTAAGAAGGCAGTTTTAGTAGTTTTACTAATACTGCCTTCTTTGTTTTACTTAATCTTTGTTTACGGAGCCGAAGGAAATTTCTTCAAAACCCTTGATTATGTTGGGCCAAAGGAAATTGTGCAGGTAGAAAAAGATGGGCAACTGGTAAATGATACCATTCCCTATGTGATACCCGATTTTGAATTTATAAATCAAGAGGATACTACCTTAAGTTCCGCCGAAATGCGCGGGAAGGTATATGTAGCCAATTTCTTCTTTAGTTCTTGTCCTACCATTTGTCCGGCCATGAACTATAATTTGAAGCAAGTACAGGATCGCTTTCTCGGATATGAGGACATATACTTTTTATCCTTTACGGTAGATCCAGAATACGATAGTCCTGCAGTGCTCAAAGTATATGAAGAGAAAATTGGAGCCGTAAATGGTCGCTGGTTTTTTCTAACGGGCGAAAAAGAAGCTCTTTATAAAACGGCTCGTGACTTTTTTGTCAACGCTATGGAAGACTCTACCGCGGCAGGTGGCTTTTTACATTCGGAGTATATGGTAATTGTTGATTGGGAAGGTAGAATTCGTAGTAGAATTGATGAACAAGGGAACTTAAAAGCGGTTTATAATGGCACAAGTCCCGATGAAGTCAATAAACTGAAGGACGATGTTAAAGTGCTTATTGCGGAGTATGAAAAGCATAAATCCGTAACCGAGTATCGCGAGTCAAAAAAATAGCCTTTACAGAGATGGGGAAAATCAAAAATTTGAAGCAAGAAAAGAAGAATAGCGATCGGGTAATGATACCCATCATTATTGCCCTTTCTATTTTGGTACCGGTAGCGGTGGCCCTACTTATTATCTTCCCAGAAGTATTTTCAGCTGATTTAGGGATCGATAGAGGTACACTGCCCGCTTTTCACGCTGTTTTAAATGGTACTACCGCAGCTCTTTTACTGTTGGGTTTGTTTTTTATTATGCAAAAGAAAGTAGACGCACATCGTGCGGTAATGCTGGGTGCCTTTGGTCTTTCTGCGGTTTTTTTAGTGTCTTATGTTATTAGTAAAGTTAATGCAGATCCGATCCCTTTCGGAGGAGAAGGCTTTATAAGGAGCTTGTACTTCTTTATCCTAATTTCACATATACTTTTAAGCGTTCCTGTCTTACCTTTAGCAATGTTTGCTATTTATCGCGGTTGGACTCAAGAGTATTCTAAGCACAAGAAAATTGTGCATTATACTTTTCCTATTTGGCTCTACGTAGCGGTAACAGGAGTGTTGGTTTATTTTTTTATGAGACCTTATTATTAGTCCTTATGTTCAAAGCTTTGCGAATTTTCAGTATTCTAGCCTTAATTTTTATCACTAGCCTATCTGCGCAAGCGCAATGCGCCATGTGTAAAGCAGTAGCTTCATCTAGTACAGAGGCAGGCAGTACAGTGGCCACGGGTTTAAACGGAGGTATCATTTACCTAATGGCCTTCCCTTATCTAATTATGGCGGTTGTGGGCTACGCAATATATCGTCACCGTAAGCAGCAAACTGAGACTAAAGCAGACTAAATCAAGCGATAAAGTATATCTTTGCGAGGCTACTTGTACTTGCTATCTTTATCCTTATGAAAGTATTTCTGCCTTATCTGTTGCTTGTTTTTTTAACACTTGGTATTGAGGCATCCTCTCAAAATGTCATCACCGAGCAATGGACTCTACAAGAATGTATCAATCAGGCTGTAGAGCATAATATTACCATTCAGCAAGCCAAATTGAATGCAGACTTGGCGCATAATAACCTTGATGTTTCTCAGTGGAGCTATGCTCCTAATCTAAACTTTGGAAGCAACTACTTCTGGAATTTCGGTCTTAACATTGATCCTGTAACCAACCAAATTAGTCGCCAAACTCGCCAAACGGCTAACTTTAATTTAAGCACCAATTGGAGTGTTTATGAGGGGGGGCGCAAGTATAAGACGATCGCTCGCGATAATAATAGCCTACTAGCGGCTCGCCTCGATTATGAGGCGGCTAAAAATGACATCAGCCTGAATGTTGCTTCAATTTACTTACAAATCTTACTTAATAAGGAAATTGAGTTAGTTGCGCTCGAGCAGATGCGCATCAGCGATTTGCAGGTAAGGCGTTGCGAAAAAATGGTGGACGCGGGTTCATTAGCAAAAGGCGATTTATTGCAATTGAAGGCCCAGCTAGCGCGCGATCAACAAAACTTAATCGCTAGTCAAAATAACGTGAAGCTTAGTCGTTTGCAATTAGCAAACCTTTTATTGATAGAGGATCCTAGTGATTTCGATATTAGCTTTCCTGAAATTCCGCTGCCAGAAGCAACTTTAATTAGTGCATCTCCGGTAGGTATTTATAATACGGCCCGAGAGAATCAACCTAATATTAAGAGCGCGGAAATAAAAGAGAGAGTTAGTCAGCAGAATGTTTCTATCGCTCAAGCTTCTTATCTGCCAACACTTTCTTTAGTTGCTCAGGTGGGAACAAACTACTCCGATCAGATACCTAATATTACTGGCGCTACGGATGTTTTTATACCTATCGGTCAGGTGCAGTCTAGCGGTGAGTTGGTTACTAGTCTAAATGCTCAAAGTATACCAACCATTGATGGTATTCAGCCTTTTAATTCACAGGTAAGCGATAACCTAAATGAGGTGGTTGGTATCAACTTTTCGGTTCCCATCTTTAGTCGTATGACGGTGCGTAATTCGGTTCAGAATGCGAAGATCAATGCTGATATCGCTCGACTAAATTTAGAGCAAACTAAGAATAACTTAAAGCAAACCATTTATCAAGCTCATGCTGATGCGAAGGCTTCTTTTGAACAATATAAAGCCGCAGAGACTTCGGTAAACGCTAGCCAAGAAGCTTTTAATTATGCCCAACAACGTTTTGAAGTGGGCGCCATAAATCAGTTAGATTTTGAAAGTGCGAAGAATAACCTCGCTTCTGCAAAAAGCCAATTTTCCCAAGCCAAGTACGATTATATATTTAAAATAAAAGTACTGGAGTTTTACCTTACCAATCAAGTAGCCTTATGAGTAAAAGTTTGAAAATAATTCTCGCCCTAGTGGTTGTTTTAATAGTAGTTTTAGTAGTTGTTAAAAAGCAAGGCTGGGTGGGTAGCACCCCTGGTATAGAGGTAGAAATAGGGCAGGTTGAGAAGACATCTATCACAGAAACAGTTATAGCTAGTGGTAAAATTCAACCGGAGGTGGAAGTAAATATTAGTGCGGAAGTTTCGGGAGAGATTATCGAACTCCCCATTAAAGAAGGAATGGCCGTAAAAAAGGGTGACTTACTTGTTAAGATTAATCCCGATTTATTTTTAGCGGCTTTAAACCGTTCTGGGGCCAGCGTAAATACGGCCAAAGCTAGCTTGGCTAGTGCGAAGGCGCAAGCCATAGAAGCAGCCAATAACTATAAGCGTAACAAACAGCTGCACGATCAAGCGGTAATTAGCGATGCCGAGTTTGATGCCGCAAAACGTCAGAATGAAGTGGCTAAACTAAGTGTTGAAAGCGCCCAATATCAGTTGATAAGTGCTCAGGCTACTTTGCAAGAGGCTAAAGACAATTTAGAGCGCACAACCATTTACGCTCCTATGGATGGAACCATTAGCATGTTAAATTCAGAAGTAGGGGAACGAGTGGTAGGAACGGCTCAGATGACGGGAACAGAAATTTTACGCATCGCGAACCTGCAAATGATGGAGGTTTTAGTAGAAGTGAATGAAAATGATATCATTCGCGTGGAAGTAGGCGACACTGCTCTTGTAGAAGTAGACGCCTATCTTGATAAAGAATTTAAAGGTATAGTAAGTGAAATTGCAAATTCAGCGCGCTTGCAAGGAACCACTATCGATCAGGTTACAAACTTTGAAGTGAAGGTTCGTATTTTACCTTCGTCCTATAAAGATTTACTTAAAGAAGGCGAAGAAACTCCTTTTCGTCCTGGCATGACCGCCAGCTTAGAGATTTTAACCGACCGACAAGCGGGTGTTTTATCAGTGCCTATTCAGGCTGTAACTACCCGCGCAGATACCGCGTCTAGCGAAAATGGTTATAGCACCAAAAAGCTTGAGGATAAAGATGAATTGTTTGAAATTGTTTTTGTGAGCAAGAACGGGAAAGCGGAATTACGCGTGGTGAATACGGGTATTCAGAATGATGAAAATATCGTTATTACCGAAGGTTTAACGGAAGGTGAGGAAATAGTGATTGGCCCCTACAGCGCTGTTTCTAAGCAGTTGTCGAATGGCAAACGGATCAAGCCTAAAGCAAAGGGAGAAGTTTCAGAAGACTCGGAAGAAGATTAAGTGGCCAATATTTTAGCAATAGAAAGCTCCACCAAAAATTGTTCGGTAGCCCTTTTTAAGGATGGTACTTGTTTGGTGCTGAAAGAGGAAATTGGAGAGCAGTTTATTCATTCCGAGAAGCTACACGTCTTTATGGACGAGGTTTTGAAAAGTCAAAACTTTGCGGCTAAGAATCTTGATGCCATTGCCGTAGGTGCAGGTCCGGGTTCTTATACTGGTTTGCGTATTGGCTTATCTTCCGCTAAGGGTTTAGCCTTTGCTTTAAAGCTTCCTTTAATAAGTGCAAACAGCTTAGAAATTCTAGCGCATCAGCTGCTAAAGCAGGAAAAGATACCAAAGGATGCCATACTTCATCCTATGATTGATGCACGACGTATGGAGGTGTACACTGCCTCCTATAATTGCGACTTACAGGAGTTATCAAAAGTTGAAGCCCAAATTATTAACGAAGATATTTACCAGGATGCTAAGCCTCGTTATTTTTTTGGAGATGGTGCTAGTAAATTTGAGCAGGTTTTTCAAAACGAAAATTATGTTTTTCCCCAATTGTACTATCCATCCGCTCTCGCTTTGGGGGAGATAGCAATGGATAAATACGCTCGAAAAGACTTTGAAGATCTCGCTTATTTTGAGCCTTTATATGTTAAAAACTTTCAAGCAGGTAAACCCAAGAAGCTGCTGTAAAAAATAATTTAGAAGCTATGGAAGGGTCCTATATTTTTAATATCTATTCACTGGCTTTAATTTTTAGTAGTATACCTGCTTTTGCGCTAGCGGTGTGGATTGGACTCCATAAAAGTAAAAGTCTTTTTCATTAGTATTCCCTTCTTCTTATCGCAGCCGCCACTTGGGCCGTGGCTTATGGCTTCGAGCTGCCTTCGCAAAGTTTGGAGCAAATGCTTTTCTGGATTAAAATAGAGTACATTGGAATCTGCGCTCTCCCAACCCTTTGGTTAGTGTTCTGCTTTAATTTTATCGGTTGAGAATATTGGGTTAATCCCTTTAGCTTAGGGGTCTTTATCCTGTATTCCGTTTCAACATAAATTGCCGTTTTTGCCAATAATTCTTATCATCTTTTTTACGCAAGTACGCAGTTAAATACATTGGCCGCGCCTTTTTAATTATTATAAATTGAACTTGGCCCCGGTATAAGTTACATACACTGATATTTTATGCCATGGTTATTTGGGGCTATATCTCTTTGTTTTTTTATTTAGGAAGCTCGAAGTCGATTTTTAGAAAACAGAACATTATTATCATCATCATCACCCTTATTCCCCTTTTGGTAAATGTGGCTTATGTGTTTTTAGAAATACGACCTTATGGGCATCTCGATTTAACACCCTTTGCATTCTTAGGCACCGCTTTTATAATCGCTATGGGTTGGTTACGAATCGGTCTGTTTGACTGTGTGCCCATTGCTCGTGCTAAGTTTATTCATCAAGTGGGAGCTGTCTTTGTTTTGATCGGTGATCAAGGAAGAATTAGCGATTATAATGAAAGTTTTGGGCGTTTAAGTAAGAAGTCTGAAGAGGATTTACTGGCGGTAAGCCTTGACGAAGTTTTCGAGCAAAACATAGTGACCCGTATCTCGGCCTCTAATAATGTGATTAAGTATCAAGATGATTTTTATGAATTAATTCGGGTAGACGTAAATCATGGAAAGAAAGTGGTTGGTTAGTCCATTTTGTTTAAAAATACGACCGAGCGGGTTATTAGCGACAGAAGGCTGAAGGAGCAAAGAGTGGAACTGCAAAAGTTAAATCGCCTAAAAGAACAACTCTTCTCTAATATTGCCCACGACCTTAGAGGGCCATTGCATAATTTGCAGGAAGTACTAACTCTTGTGAATGCAAATCTTCTTACCTAATCGGAAAAGGAATCGTTAATGGTTGATCTTTTGCCTAGTGTCGATCAAAGCGCAGGCTTAATGGAGAACCTGCTTTCATGGGCTTCTTCTCAGCAAAAAGGCGAGACAATTAATTGTGAAAGCTTCGATGTAAATGAGGTAAAACAAAAAGTGTTGGGTTCCTTAAAGGCTTTAACAGAAAAGAAACTTTTAAAGGTAAGGGTATTACATTTTCCTTTCGCCTTCCAAAAGAAGAGAGTTTGTTGGGAAAGGAAAGCTTGAAGGTATAATACCGGCTTGCACCTAAGTTTATAAATACCAATAATCTTTGCCTTCTATTTTGTTCTGGCCCATTAAAAAGTCTTCGATATTGCGCCTTTGGGCGGGATTAGGATAAATGCCAATCAGCAACTTGGCACCATTACTTAAATTGGTAAAACGAAAGTCTTCACGTGGAATGCTATCCTTTTCTTCCGAATGCTGACTTTCTAAGTCCATCCACGAAAAATTTAGGCCCGATTCAATTAATAAGGAAGCACAAAGTTTCGCTTTTTTACCATTTCCCCAGAGGTAGAGCTTGCTAAATTTTTCAATCTCGAGGAAGCGCTTAAGTTTGAGGCTGAAAAATGCTTTTTGCTGATAATCTTCCGAAAGGTGCGAGATGCGTAAGGGATGTTCTCGCCAATAAAGACTAATCTCGCCTATACATTCTACATCGAAGCCGTGCTTGTGCCACTTAAAAACCAAGTCGTAATTTTCCGGGTATTCTAAATTTTTGAAAGCGCCAATTTCTTGCATATCTGCCTTGGAGCACAGCCAATTAGGGGAAGCAATAACGCAGTTGCGGTAAACATTAGACCAGGTGGCTCCACAAATATTTATTTCATTAAGCCAGGCTTCATGTTTACGTAATTGTCGTGAAACACTTTTGTCGGAAAAGTAGCTGACCATACCGGTAATCACTGTTTTGGGCGCACGCGATTTAATTCGACCTACCATCATTTCAAGTCGCTCATTTGGATAAATGTCATCGGCGTCGCAGCGACTAATATATTGGCCCTCACAATGCTCAAAAGCTAAATTAAGAGCCGGGATTATTCCTTTTTCTAAATTCTGAATGATCTTAATGCGCGCATCTCCAGCGGCAAATTTTTGCAGTATGTTTAGGGAGTCATCCTCCGAAAAGTCATCTATGGCAATGAGTTCCCAGTTGCTATACGTTTGTTCCTGTATAGACATTAAGGCCTCCGCAATAAAGCGGCCTGCATTAAAAAAAGGCATGATCAAACTTAATTCTACTGGCACGGCACTATCTTAGTTTGCAAATTGAAGCTTTTAATTTCATGAACAGGTTAACCGCACTTATTAGTCTTTGTTTACCATTTTTATTGGGGAGTTGTAGCACCAATCGCTCGCTCGTTAAACTAATACAAATGCATAAAAGTGCTGGCCCAACGGAGTCTAATTTTGATATCCTATTATCCTGCCACAGCGGATACTTATTGCGAAGTGACTCAACTCTTTAAAAAGGAAGAGTCATTAAATCTACTAATCCGCCGAAAGGGCGAAATATTAATTCGCAGGCAAGACTTATTTCCCAGTATGAATTTGACCAAGCGCCTCTGATACGTCGCTAAGCGGAAGTTTACAGGCTCCATCTGTGCAAACGTAAATGAGGGTTTTATCGGCCACAAAGCGCTGAGCAAAAAGGGGAGCATCATTTTCTTTATCGGCCCAAAGAACTAAACTTTGCGGCTGAAAATCACCGTTAATTGCTTGATATTTCTCTTTTGCTTTAGGCCCAGAAACCACTATTTCATAATAAGGATAGCTCTGGAAAACTAAGAGCTTGGCCCAGTTGGCATAGCTTTCACCGTAGTCCATGGCACGACCTTTCAAATGATTAAGCATTACCTGAGCTTGTTCGCTATAAGCCGAGTTCTGCTTAATCTTCCCGAGCATAAAAAAGTTATGTGCCATGGTGGAATTCGCCGAGGCAATAACATTATCAGCCGTCTCTAAACTGCGTGCAATCAGCTGTTCACCACTTTTAGGACGGGTATAAAAAAGCCCACTTTTCCTATCTTCAAATTCGCTTTGGGCATAGTTTAGCCATTTTTCCGCTTGCGCTAGATAGGCATCCTCCTGCGTTTCCTGATAAAGAAAAATAAAGGCTCGGCAAGCAAAGGCATAGTCTTCAATTAAACCTTCAACATGACTATTGCCGCTGTGCCAAGCGTGCCATAAACGCTGCTCATCTTGGCTTTGTTCTTTTAAAATCCACTGGCCTAATTCTTTCGCTTTCGCTAGATGCTCATCCTTATTAAAAGCGCGGTAAGATTCAATATAGGCTTCCATCATTAAAGCATTCCAGGAAGTTAAGGCCTTGTCGTCTAAGCCCGGTCTAACTCTTTCGGCACGAGCACTTAAAAGGATTTCCTGCCAATGGGCCTTTTTCGTTTCAAACTCTTTTTCCTCTATCTTATGCTTTTCGCAGAAGCGCGCGTCACTCTCTTTTCGCAATAAAATATAATTTCCATTTTCCCAATAGGCTTCCTTTTCCAGTTGGTAATAGTCAAAGAAAAGTAACCAATCCGAAGGAGGGATTAATTCTTCTAGTTGGCCTAGTTGCCAAACGTAAAACTTTCCTTCTTCGCCCTCGCTGTCCGCATCTAAAGCCGAATAGCAGGGACCATTCTCGGCTTTTAATTCTCTTTCTAGCCAGGCGATGGATTGTTCCACCACCTCTCGGTAGGCCGGTTTTTTAAAATGACGGTAAGCCTTCGCGTAAAGCGAAATGAGCTGGGCATTATCGTACAACATCTTTTCGAAGTGAGGCACTTTCCAAAAGCTATCGGTGCTATAGCGGGCAAATCCGCCCCCTATCTGATCATAAATTCCTCCTTGATACATCTTGTCAAGTGTAAGCTCTACATAGCTTAAGGCTTCTGTATTCCCGCTAATTACACCATAGTGTAGCATAAAGTCGAGGTTAACGGGCATGGGGAATTTGGGGGCGCGATTGGCACCACCTTCTTCCCAATCGAGAGTGTTGATCCAATTTTCGAAAACACTGTCGGCTTCGCTTTCGGTAAAGGGACTTAGTTTGGTGTTGAGGGCAAGGAGCTGACTTTGCTCGATGCCTTGGGTTAGTTTATTGGCGTACTCTAAAACCTGCTCACGATTTGTGTGATACATTTTATTGAGCTCCCCTAAAACTTGAATCCATTTGTTTTTAGGTACATAGGTTCCCCCCCAAATAGGTTTGCCATTGGGTAGGCAAACGACATTAAGGGGCCAGCCGCCGCTATTGGTCATTAACTGCAGGGCGGTCATATAAATTTCATCAATGTCGGGACGTTCTTCTCGATCCACTTTTATCGATACAAAGTGCTCGTTCATTACCGCGGCAGCCTCCTCATCTTCAAAACTTTCGTGCTCCATTACGTGGCACCAATGGCAGCTGCTATAGCCGATACTCACAATCAACAATTTATCAAGCACTTGAGCCTCGCTTAAAACCTCTTCACTCCAGGCTTGCCAATGCACCGGGTTGTTGGCATGTTGTTGTAAATAAGGACTTAAGGAATATTTGAGATTATTCTTGTGGATCGACATTTTGCTTTTATTTTCGCATCTGCTGAAAAGCAGCACTACCAAAGCGATTATTATTAGAAATAATCGCCTAGGCTTCACGATGCTTAACATGGAGATAACATTAGAATTTAACATTTGCATTGCAAAGGTAAACAAAGGTCAACCCGCACATGGATAGTTATCTCTTATTAGTAATTGCGCTGCTTATACTTGCCGTGGGTGACTTAATTGTAGGTGTTAGCAACGATGCGGTTAACTTTCTCACCTCCGCCATTGGCTCAAAGGTGGCCAGTAGAAAAACTATAATTATTATTGCGGCGGCAGGTGTTTTTGTGGGAGCGGCCTTTTCTTCGGGAATGATGGAGGTAGCGCGCAAAGGGATTTTTAATCCCAGCTTCTTTTCTTTCGCCGACGTAATGGTCATTTTTATGGCGGTAATGATTACCGACCTTATTCTTTTAGATACGTTTAATACTCTCGGTTTACCAACCAGTACCACCGTTTCTATTGTTTTCGAACTTTTAGGCGCCAGTGTTATGGTGGGTTTTTTAATGCTAAAGTCGGGTCAGCATCCTGATTTAGAACTCCTCGACCTAATAAACACAGCCAAGGCCATTCAAATAATTGGTGGGATATTTCTTTCTATTGTGGTGGCCTTTTCAGTCGGTGCTGCATCACAGTGGCTTTCGCGATTGCTTTTCACCTTTAACGCCAAACAGGGTATAAAAAAATACGGGGCAATTTTCGGGGGCTTATGTATGACGGTAATTATTTATTTCCTTTTGATTAAAGGGATAAAGGGAGCTGATTTTGGTGATAGTATCAATAATTTCTTTAAACAATCTTCTGGTAGCATAGTCCTTTATTCTTTAGTCTTAAGCACCGCGACCTTGTTTGTGTTGCAAAAATTCTTAGACATAAACCCTCTTAAAGTGGTAGTGTTAGCGGGTACTTTCTCCTTAGCTATGGCTTTCGCTGGAAACGATTTAGTAAACTTTATCGGCGTTCCCATTACGGGTTACCAGTCCTATGGTATGTGGCAAGAGTCGGGCTTAGCGGCGGATGCCTTTAGTATGAGTGCTCTAGCGCAAGCGGTGCAAACGCCAAAAATATTACTATTCGCGGCGGGATTAGTAATGGTAGTTACTTTATGGTTTTCTGCGAAAGCACAGAAAGTGACCGACACTTCGGTTAAATTAGGTAGTCAAGATGCAGTGGATGAGCGCTTTAAGCCTAACTTCATTTCCAATGCCGTAATTAAATTGGCTAATGCTTTAAATCAAGTTTTCACCACGATTGTACCCAATCACGCTTTGCGGAAAATTGACAAACGTTTCCACTATCAGGAAATGAAAGAAAAAGATAAAAAAGCTTTTGATCTAGTAAGAGCGGCGGTTAATTTGGTTATTGCTTCCATCCTTATTGCTTTTGCCTCCTCTTTAAAATTACCGCTTTCTACTACTTATGTATCCTTTATGGTAGCCATGGGTGCTAGTTTGGCGGATAGAGCCTGGGGAAAAGGAAGTGCGCCTTATCGTGTGGCCGGAGTGGTTAATGTAATTGGAGGCTGGTTTATTACCGCAGCGGCTGCATTTGCTCTATCGGCACTTATAGCCCTTGCCATTTACTTCGGAGGCAATTATATGGCCTTAGCCTTATTCTTTGTGGCTTTAATCGCCATGTATCGCAGTAATAGAAAGGCGAAAGCGAGTTAACTGATTTTTCCCGAATAAGAGTGCTTTCCTAAGCTAAGTCCGGCAGTTAATCTGAGCAATAATGCTTCGAAATGGAGCTTAAGCCTCTATCGAATTTCTTACAATACTCTTTAAGCTGAACTCAGGTTTAAAACAAACAAAGCGGCTATTAATGCCGCTTTGTAATTGCTGTTGTAATTAATATGTGCCGCTTTCGCTAGATGGCCATTCACATCGAATTTCCCGTTTAAAGCGAAGGCTTTGTTTTTAGTTATTCTCTTTAAAATGCTTAAAGAATAAAGGAATGGTTTCAATGCCTTTATAGTAATTAAATAAGCCGTAATGCTCATTAGGGGAGTGAATGGCATCACTGTCTAAACCAAAGCCCATTAAAATAGACTTCAATCCTAATTTCTGCTCAAATAAGGCCACGATAGGAATACTACCTCCGCTACGCACTGGAACGGGAGTTTTACCAAAGCTTTCTTCCATGGCTTTACTTGCCGCGCGGTAACCAGAATCATCGGTGGGTGATACATAGGGAAGGCCGCCATGGTGAGGCGTAACTTCTACCTTTACGGCAGCAGGTGCAATTTTCTCAAAATGCTCTTGGAAGAGTTTGGTAATTTTATCGGGATCTTGATGCGGTACTAAACGCATGGAAATTTTGGCCTTCGCCCATGAGGGGATTACTGTTTTAGCACCTTCGCCCATATAACCACCCCAAATGCCATTTACATCTAAGGTAGGACGGATGGAAGCTCTTTCAGGAGTACTATAACCTAATTCGCCATAAACGTCGCTTAAATCTAGGGCTTGCTTGTAATTCTCTAAGCTGAACGGTGCCTTAGACATGGCTTCTCTTTCCGCTTCGCTCAATTCTTGTACATCTTCGTAAAAGTGCGGAATGGTAATGTGATTGTTATCGTCTTGCAGACTGGCAATCATTTTATTTAAAACGTTAATGGGATTCGCTACTGCTCCACCGTAAAGGCCTGAGTGTAAATCGCGATTGGGTCCGGTAACTTTTACCTCTACGTAACTTAAGCCGCGTAAACCTGTGGTAATACTGGGGACGTCATTGGCTAACATGCCCGTATCGGAAATTAAAATCACATCTGCGCTAAGCTTCTCCACATTGCGATCTACAAACCAAGCGAGGTTTTCAGAACCCACTTCTTCTTCGCCCTCAATCATAAACTTCACGTTGCAGGCAAGGGTGTTGGTAGCATTCATAACCTCAAGGGCTTTTACATGCATAAACATCTGACCTTTATCGTCACAGGCGCCACGTGCGAAAATGGCTCCGTCGGGGTGTTTGTCTGTTTTGCGAATAACAGGCTCGAAAGGCTTAGTAGTCCAAAGTTCTAGCGGATCGGGTGGTTGCACATCGTAGTGGCCATAAATAAGCACAGTAGGTAAACTAGGATCTATTATTTTTTCGGCGTAAACAATGGGGTAACCGGGAGTGGGGCAGATTTCTACCTTTTCCGCTCCAGCGGATTTTAAGCTTTCGGCTACAACCTCCGCCGCTTTCATAACATCACCTTTGTAGGCGCTGTCGGCAGAAATACTAGGAATGCGTAATAGGGTGAAGAGTTCTTCCACGAAGCGCTCCTTATTTTTTTGGATATAGTCTTTTTGAGAGGACATAGTAAAATTTGTGATTTAGCCCAAAGGTAAGAATGATTTCGGCTGAGCTAAAGGATAGAAGGCTATAATTCTAGCTCCTTTTAATTTTTTCAGCACAGATCACTACAAAATATCAACTATGGGTTTTAAGCCAGCAAAACCAAACTTAAAATACCGCCAATAATTAACAAGCGGTAAAGGTAATTGAGATAATAAAAGTGTTCACGCTTCTCGGCGAAAGCCAAAAGACCCGCGCTAAAAAAAAGACCAGCCAAGCCAACAATGAGGAAGTAACCAATTCCGCTAAAGCCCACTTTGTAAAAAATAAGGGAGGCGGGAATCAATCCCGAAAAGGTGAAAAACGCAATCAGCCACTTGGTGCGTTTTAATCCTAAGGTTACGGGTAGAGTGGGGTAGCCAACAATCACATCTCCTTTAAGGGCTTCGAGATCTTTCACAATTTCACGGATGAAGATAACCAAGAGGAGGAAGCTTACGTAAGTGAGAATTAAAAGGTCTTCGAGGTGGAAGTAAAGGAAGATGGCGAAAAAAGGGGTAATGCTTAGTAGGGCCGCCATCATATTGCCAATGAAGGTAATTTTTTTGAGTTTATGGGAGTAAAACCAAAGACTAAAGTTATATGCGGCGAAGAAGAGAAATACGTTTAAGCTGGCGCTATACGCTAAGATGAGACTGGTGAAGGTAAACACGAAATACAGTCGTAGCCCGGTACTTTGTTTTAAGATCTTCTCATAAAAGGTTTTCTTGGGCCTATTGATGAGGTCTTTTTCTAAATCGTAAAAATTATTAATAATGTATCCGGCCGCGACCGAAAAAAGGGAGGCAAATACGATGAAATGCACTTTGGGGTCTAAAAGATAGCTGCGCCAGTACTCGGGTTGGTTGAGTACAAATATTACCGTTAGGTATTGTGCTAGGGCTAAGAAAAATATGTTATACCAACGAACAAGCGAAAATAGGGCTGATAGCTTATAGATTTGGATCTTGTCGCGCCTCCGCAGTGCCAAAACTTAGAGACGGTAAATAAGCTCGGTGTCGTAGCCTTTTAAAAGCTCTTGTGCTTTTTCGTAATCGGCGGTAAAGCCTAGTACAAATCCACCACCGCCACTACCGCAAAGTTTGAGGTAATAGGCATTGGTTTCAAAACCTTGTTGCCATAAATCTTTCACGCTGTGAGGAATCATGGGGGTGAAGTTTTCGAAAACCAGTTGGCTTAATTTCTTTAAGTTATTGAAAAGAGGTTTGGTGTCTCCTTTTAAGAAAGCCGCAATACAAGCGTCGTTGTATTTGGTAAACTGATCTTTCATAACGTTGCGGAAACCTTCCTGCTTCATCTTTTCCATGAAGATGTTTACCATAGGTTGGGTTTCACCGGGAGCGCCGCTGTTTACTAGAAAAATTGCGCCTTTACCTTCGGCTGCATTAGGGATGCTTACGGTACCTAATTCATCTTTCGAATGGATAAGCACGGGAAGCTGTAAATAGCAAATTAGCGGATCAAGGCCTGAGCTTTTTCCATGGAAATAAGATTCCATTTGCCCTAAAATCTTTTTAAGATTTTGGATATTCTCCTTGCTAATGTCCGCCTCAGGGTCGATGCGATTAATGGCATAGCGATCGTAAATAGCCGCACACAAAGCGCCGCTGCTTCCTACGCCATAGCCTTCGGGAATGGAACTGTCGAAATAAAAACCATCAGCGATATCGGCCTTAAAGGCGGATAAATTTAAAGGAGCGATAATTTCGCCACTTTCCTGCAGGTTTTCTAAATGCTGATAATATTTAGCGAGGCTGGCATTGGATTTCTCCGCAAAGCCACTTAAGCTTTCGGCCTGTTTAAAGGCACCTTGATAATAGTTGTAAGGAACAGAAAGACCCTTGGAATCGTTTATGATACCGTACTCTCCGAAGAGTAGAATCTTAGCGTAGTAAAACGGATTACTTTTCATAGTGAAATCTTTTCCGGACCATTGCCGACGCGGTCGCAAATATACTCCCCGTTTTTTAAATAAGGAGTGATTATTCGATTAACGAAGTCTAGTACCTTTTGTTCGAAGGCTTTAGGGAATAGAAGATGCACGTTGGCGCCTGCATCTAGGGTGAAGTAGGCGGGAATATTAGTTTCTTTGCGGAAGGCCCAAATCGCTTCGATTATCTGCAAGGTGTTCGGCTTCATTAAGATGAAATAGGGATTTGAGCTCATCATCATGGCGTGGAGCGTTAAGGCTTCGCTTTCTACCAAAGTGCCAAATGCGTTCAGATCACCGCTTTTTAAAATGCTTAAAAGCTCCTCTAAATTGCGATGGGCTTGCTTGAAACGTTCTTTCGCGAAAGGATGGTTGTTCATTAAACCGTGTCCCGCTGTACTGCTAACTTGTTTTTGTCCCTTCTCCACTAGGAGAATACAATCGCAGAAATCTTGAAAAACCGGTGCCACATCACCTTGGTAGGGAATGCCATATTCGTCGCTACTTTCGTGGATGCCAGAAAATTCGCCCCATTGCCCAAGTGGACCATAAAGGGAACGACTGGCAGAACCAGAACCCAAGCGAGCCCACTCACTAGCTTTGCGATGGAAGTTTAATTCTTTTATTTTCCCTAATTCGCTTCTTAGGTCGAGCAGGCATAAAGCTAAAGCACTCATGCCACTGGCGCTGCTGGCAATACCGCTACTGTGTGGAAAGCTATTGTGGGTTTCAATCTTTAGTTTCTTGCCTAGTAAAGGTCCGAGCTCACTTTTTATGCGTTCGAGAAATTGCTGCACCTTGCCTTTAAAGTCGGGTTTTAATTCCCCGTCTAAATAAAGGTCGAAGTCAATATCGCCATTACCGCTCTCGCCCACCACACTTACGGTAGTTTGGGTGTAAGAGGCACTAAGCGTAAAGCTTATGCTGGGATTCGCCGGAATTTGATTCGCGTATTTACCCCAGTATTTAACTAGTGCGATATTGGATGGACTGCGCCAAGTGCTTTGCATAATGCTAATTTGATAGGCTCTTAACCCTTGCTAAGAGTAATGGTTCTAATTATTTTATTCGCCCGCTTCTGCGCTTCTTGCGGAAGCTTCGCGCTCGATCTTTTTAACCAAACCTTGTAATACCTTTCCGGGACCTACTTCAATAAATTCTGTAGTGCCGTCGGCAATCATGTTTTGCACACTTTGCGTCCATTTTACCGGTGAAGTCAATTGCTTGATGAGGTTGGATTTAATTTCCTCTGGATCGGAAATAGCCGTGGTGCTTACGTTTTGGTAGACTGGGCAAATGGGAGTTTTAAACTCCGTATTAGCAATCGCTTGGGCGAGACGCTCTTCTGCGGGTTTCATTAAAGGCGAGTGGAAGGCACCACCTACGGGTAAGATTAAAGCTCTTTTGGCACCGGCTGCTTTCATATTGTCGCAGGCCAGTTTTACTGCTTCTAAAGCGCCTGATATAACTAATTGTCCGGGACAATTATAATTAGCGGCTACTACCACCCCTTCGGTTTCGGAGCAAATGCGTTCTACCTCTTCGTCAGCTAAGCCTAAAACGGCAGCCATGGTAGAAGGTTCTGCTTCGCAAGCATCTTGCATCGCTAGGGCACGCTCACTCACTAATTTCAACCCATCTGCGAAAGCGAGAGTACCATTGGCTACTAAGGCCGAAAGTTCGCCTAAAGAATGGCCCGCTACCATATCGGGTTGGAAGTTCTTCAAGGTTTTTGCTAAAATTACCGAGTGCAGAAATACGGCCGGTTGGGTAACCTTTGTTTCCTTTAAATCTTCAGCACTGCCTTCAAACATGATATCGGTAATGCGGAAACCTAAGATGGAATTGGCTTCTTCGAAAAGCTCTTTGGCTTGCGGGTAGTTTTCGTATAGATCTTTACCCATGCCGCTAAACTGGGCACCTTGTCCGGGAAATACGTATGCTTTCATAGGAGTTATGTGTTGGTTGTGTGGCTAATTTAGCCGCAATTAGTATTCGCCGAAATATTCTACGGCGTTATTAATGGTTTCTTCGAGGCGAATGCGATGCAGTTGGCAGTTATGCTCGGCGATAGCGGGCGCGAGGATTTTCCATATTTCTTCCGCTAAAACTTCGGTGCTGGTAAATTTACCTTGCATGAAATCCACGTCGTGGTTGAGGTTGGCGTGGTCGAGTTTGCTAATTACCAAGTTTTGGATAATCTTTTTAAGATCTACCAAGTTCATTACGAAGCCGGTCTCAGGGTTTATTTTCCCTTTGGCGGTAACTACCAAGGTGAAGTTGTGGCCATGGAAATTTTTGTTGGCGCATTTGCCAAAAACGGCATCGTTTTGCTCAACGGTCCAATTGGGATTGTATAATTGATGAGCGGCACTAAAGCGCTCTTTTCTTTCGATGTAGATCATAGCCTAGGGCGAAAATTTCCGCAAAGATAGTTAATGAAAATCGGCTGTATTAATGCAGCTTGCTATTGTTTTGATGGCGATCGTGGTCTCTTTTGGTTTTGATCTCCATCTTTTTATCAAAGGCCGCCTGTAGGTCGGTGCCGGTTTGGTTAGCGAGGCAAAGCACCACAAATAGCACATCCGCTAATTCTTCCCCTAGGTCTTTGGCTTTATCGCTTTCCTTTTCGCTTTGCTCGCCATAGCGACGGGCAATGATACGGGCTACTTCGCCAACCTCTTCGGTAAGCTGGGCCATATTGGTAAGTTCGTTAAAATAACGCACTCCGTGATTTTGAATCCAATCGTTAACAATGCCTTGAAGCGCTTTTATATCTGCTGCCATGATGGTCTTTTTATTTGGAAAGGCAAAGCTAGCAGAATTAAGGAGGATGGGGAAGGGGGAGTAATGCTAGTTGTTTCATAGACTACAATTTGCTTATACTGCTTTGCGTAAGATGGGTTTTAAGCAACGATTCCGATTATGACTCTTCAGCTGACGCGAGCTTGAGGGAAAATTCTGGTCATAAATTTTTTTTTAACAAAGCGCACAGGATCGCGTACATTTCAGCATCTTTAAAAAAATAATTGACAGTTATGGAAGTAACTACAATGAGAGATTTCAGACAGCATATGAAATCCTATTTTGAAAAAGTGTTGAAGATGGGACAGCCTTTGTTTATCTCTCGGCCTAAAGGCAATGACATGGTATTGATGAGTAAAAGCGAATACATGAGTATGCAGGAAACTTTTCATCTTTTGCGCAGTCCTAAAAATGCGGAGCGTCTATTGCAGGCTATTGAGGATGATAAGGCAGGAAAGGTAGCGTCTCATGATCTTATTGACTAAATTGAGATTGTGTTTTTAGCGCAGGGATGGGAAGATTACCTTTATTGGCAAGTTTGCTTTTAACTCGGTAGGTAGGATTTTGGAGCAGGGACAAACTCTAGCCCAAAGCAAAGTGATAATTGTGATTTAGTATTAACCATTTAAGAAAGAAGAAATTAAACTAATTTATCATGTGGAAGAAAGCATTAATTTCAATTTTCTGTCTATTCGGTGCGCAGAATATGAATGGGCAGGTCATAGTCTTTTGTAGCAGAGTTAATGGTGTTAACAGTCAACTAACTGGAGTTCAATCTACTGACTTAGATGAAGTTAAACAAAACAAAACCTTAATATCATTTGGGCAAGAAAAATGTACCGTAGAAGATCTGGTCTCCGTAGAATGGGTTGGTGAATTTATTAAGCGGAAGCATCTTAGTGAGGATGATTTCGAGATTCTAATGATCATTCCTTTAAACGATCACCAAGTTGTAGTAGCTGGCAAAACCGAAGAGATTTACGGCTATTTTGAAATTATAAAACCAGCTCCTGAAGAATGATGACTAGTGGGAGCATCCTTATTCGTGCCCAAGTGGCTTTATTTAAATAGGGGTATTGAATCCTTTTTGATATTTGCAAATTGTATTCAGGCTCCTCTGTCGGCTAAAGCAGTCTTTTGCCTTTTGTAAGGCAGGAGTGAGAGGCTCGCGCTAGCCATGGGGTTTTGAGAGGATGTAATAATGTTATTGATGAAATTTTGTAACGGCGAGTCTAGTACTTTCCTCCGAATATAAAGTGAAATAAAAACTAATTATAATGCAATACAAAATGCTCCTGGAACTTAGTAAATACTTATCAATTCTTATTTCTTCAATGTTTCTTTTGAGCTGTAGTAACATAAATATAGATGGTCCACGATCGGATCAAAGCAATTACTTTGTTTTGGATACAATTTATTCTAATGACGTATGGGATTTCGAAACCGGTTTGATAAATGCTGTTACAAAGGAAAAACATGGCCCTTGGTATTTCTATCGAAATGATAGACTGATAAGAATTGTCTCCTTTATAGACGGCAATAAACATGGGTCATCAATTGGATTTACTAGTTTTAAAGGTGTTTCAAGCATTTCAACATTCACTTTTTTTGAAAATGGCGAATATGAAGGTCCTTCGATTCGTATGAGCGGAGACAGTATGATTAATTATTTCGATTATTACAGTAAAGGAAATGTGATGAAGTCCTTGTTCATTGCGGGAAATGGAGATATTGAGTACAGCGATAAAGATTCTTCTTTTATAGTCGGTAAAATTCCGCAAGACTAATTTTTTATGAAATATTAAGGGATTAAGGTTTTAGATGGGTAACTTTTATGAAGGCCTCCTGTATCAAGATTCGAGAATAGATGTTAATCGCTCCAACTATCGCGAGCATCTTCTCTCTTGTCTGCAGTGACTTGATTAAAAGATCAGCATATCCCACTTTTTATTATTCACAAATTATCTTCAAGTCCTCGTAGCAGGTT